>Ga0209348_1000036_pt1 | contig 115028 bp, 136 predicted proteins | sample ETNvirenome_2_30_FD_184065 | JGI IMG/M metagenome (GOLD analysis project Ga0209348, IMG submission 184065) | Marine viral communities from the Pacific Ocean - ETNP_2_30 (SPAdes) (version 2) | ecosystem: Environmental > Aquatic > Marine > Oceanic | place: Pacific Ocean | collected 2013-06-22 | reverse complement strand
CCATCGTCTCATTTCCCCCCCCCTTTTTTTTCCTCCCGCCCCCAAGCGAAAATGGGGAGGGGGAGGGGGAAGGGGCGTGGCGGGGCGGCAAAAGGGGCCTCATTTCATGACTTTTGCTCGATTCCGCCCCCTCATCACCCCCATCGTCTCCCCCTTTTTTTCCTCCCGCCCCCAACCGAAAACGGTGAAGGGGACGGGGCGTTTGGGTGGAGGGGAGGGGGAAGGGGCGTGGCGGGGCGGCAAAAGGGGCCTCATTTCATGACTTTTGCTCCCCCTCTTACCCGAATCTCCTTCTCATTTCCCCCCGCCCCCCCCCTTGGAGGAACGGGGAAGGGGGGCTCATTCGATCATATCTCCCTCCTTAGACTTCTGAGCAGCTGCTCCAACTTCTTCAGAAGAAGGCGGATGAAGAAGGCCTCGTGCTCGCCAAGACAGGCGGCCAGGTTGTCTTGGAGAGGCAACCGCCGGAACATCTGCTTGTCACGTACGACGGAAACGTCTACGTCTGTTTGTATAAAGACTTCAAGAAGGCCAAGGAGCCTGGCAAAAGGGGCAAAGCCGCCTCTCTTCCCGCCATCCAAGTCCGAAAAGATGGAACGTGCGGGGTTTCCCACTGCTCCATCCCTCTCAAGCTCGCCCAACCTTTGCCCGGTGTCAACGACCAGCCGATCGAGCCGCGAATCCGCGTGGAACCGGTTGACCCAGATCAAGAATCAAAGTTCTGGGAAGGTCTGAAGCTCCAGGTGCCCGACTCTGAGCACGAGCATCATGGACCCCATTTGGGGCACGATGACGACTCTTCCACTGACGGTTACTCTTCCAGTGAAGATGAGGATGCTGCCGTTTCTCCACAGGTAGGGCTCCCACCAGACATCAAGAACGTGCATGAGGACGAAGAGGACGACGAGAATGCTACAGAACAGCCCTCGCCCCAGTCCGTTTCCTGCTCCGATTATTCTGACTCTGATGAATCTCAAGTGGCTGCTACCTTTCGTGGTGCTCAAGACGGAATCACGGGCCACGTTTCCTCCGGTGATTCTGATTCTGATGATGATGCTACCTCTCGTGGTGCTCAATACGGAATCACGGGCCACGTTTCCTGCTCCGATGATGAGGATGAATCTCAAGTGGCCGGTGATTCCTCCGCTCCAGAGCAAGGAGCTGAATCCGACGCGAATTCGGTTATTCCCCACGTTGAGGATGATCCAGAGCCGTTGGCTCGTGGTAAACGTCCGGCCAATCAGCTTTCCGGCGATGAAGCGAGTCCTCCTGCCATTGAAGATGGCCATCAACCCGGGGATTCTCTAGCCAAGCGCTTGGCGGGGGAGCCTTCGGTTGACAACGGTGCGGTTACACCTCCTTACGATGGCTATGCTGCAAGCGGTGATGATCAAGAGCCTTCACTTCCTGACTGCTGGCAATCCTTGGGGAACTTCGTAGCGCATGCCCAAGAGCATGGGCTGCAAAAGGGCTGCCGTATCACGCCCGAGTCCATGATGTGGACGGTGCTCGAGATGAATAAGGATAGGAAGGGTGCAAAGTACTATCAGGACGAACTGTTCCACAAGGTCGCCGGCGGTGGCAAGCTCAATCTCGACGAATTGCGGAAGATCTTGACCAGCTTTGACATTGAGCAACTCGAAGCTCGGATGAAGAAACTGAACAAGCCTCAGCTCATCGATTTGTGCGACAAGATAGGCACAAGCTCCGAAGGTCTCACTAAGCCGCAACTCAAGGACGCCATCATCCATGCCATCAAGCACGAGGACGACCATGACAAATTCATTGCTGTATGCAACCTGATGCCCAAGGAGTAGACACTTCTCCCAAGCATTATACATGTTCCAAATGCAATGTAGTGTCTATTGTTGAGTTCTACACTACATGGGGCTTCCTTCTTCCCTCCTAAGAGTGCTCGGGAGGAGGTGTGACACTCGCACCGGGGTTCGTGGCGTCGTAGTCACATTCTGGAGTGCTCTCATCCTCTGATGTCTCATCCTCTGATGTCTCATCGTCAGCAAATGATCCATTGGTGACTGTAGAAAGCTCGGGTGATCCTGCACAAGGAGGAGTGACTTTGTCACCAGACTCGGCCGTTCCTCCACAAAGAGGGGAAGACTCGGGCAATGGCCTCTTTTTGCTCCACATGGGCTCGGGCGAATGGGTAGTAGCATACTCCACTGTGCGGTCCCGCTTCGCAGGGGGAGGGGTGTCAACTTCCTCATCAGGGAAAAGCTCTCCACCAGCATCGCGGTCCTCCGACTTAAAAGTCATGAATTCAACTTCTTCAACAAACCTTACTCTTTTGCGCTCCCGCCTCTGCTGTTGATTCTTGAGCTTCTGCTGCATCCGACGTTCGTCATCAACGTCTTCGTCCAACTGAGGAGCGCCCCCACTCTGTGCAGGAGGATTGGTAGTGCAAAGAGCAGCAAGTTCCTCATCAGCGAAGTGCTCTCCATCAGCACCAGCAGCAGCGTCCAGCTCTTCGTGAAGTGTTCGGGCACCTTGCACATTCCCCCGGGGGAGTGCACGGCGTTTCGGGAGAAGGGGGCGAGGTACCTGGGGAAGAGGGGTCGTTAAATCAAAATTTCATCCCAATCCACACCCCCCCACGTACCCCATCCCCCCTGACAGGGCTCGGCGTTTGTCGTTCATCACACATCCTTGTCAGCGAAAAAAATAAAATAAAAAAAAATCATTTTACTTGCCAACCACCACGCTCAAGATGGAAAAACGCAAATCTGCTGAAGCAGGGCTCGGAGGAGGAGAGTCGGGATCGAAAGCGGCAAAAGTCAAAGAGGTAAGCGCTTTCCCGCCCCCCTCCTTCGTCCAATTCCCTTTGGTCCCCCCCCAATTCGCCTTGTCAAATAGAGCGTGTCAACATGTGATGTGGGGGGTGTCATATGCAAAGGGGGGGGGAAGGGGGTGAAAAAGCGGACAAAATTCGAGAGATAGGAGCTTTCCCGCCCCCCTCCTTCGTTCAAATCCTCCCCAATTCGCCTTTTCGCAATAGGGGGTGTCTCACATGGGCTTGATGCGACCCATTAGGTGATGGATCTCCTAGTGACTACGGCAGAGCAAGGACTCAACGGTGGTCGCATGGGCGATTACTGCTGGGAAAAGTTGAAATGGAAGCGCGAGAACTTCAGCGCAAAGCCCAAGGGAGACGTGGTTTCCGGAGACAGGTACTCTGAGAAGGTTGTTCTCGCGCATCAGCTCGGCAATAGCCTGGCCCGGTGCAAAGAGATTGAAGATGACGATACAATTACCGCCGAGAGCCTCCGCGGGCTCCTACATTCAGAACCACCAAGAGCCTACGCCGAGATCTACTCCGCCGCCAACAAAGAACGATTCTTCGTATCGTTCGACCCAAGGTTTAAGCATCTCCTTGAGAAGGCGGTTCATACAGCTGATACCTCCAGCACACTTGTGTGGACAGGTAAGACCTACGTCGAGGCGTTCAAGAGGTCGGAAACCCCGCTGCTGCCCGTCCTCACTACCGACTGGAAGAATGATGTCGTCCTGGCATTCATCGAATACTACTTGGTCGCGTACGACCCAGTGTCATGCACTCTATCCGCCGTTCGCGACACGGTCGCACAGCACCAACGCGTCGGGAACCCCGAACAGCCGATCAAGCACATTCGGTACGACTTCCATCTGGCAGAAACCTTCCAAAATCATCTGGGCGGATCGGATGGCATTGTCGTCGACGAGACAAGCTTCTACCATATCCTTGAGGCAATCGTCGAAGCTGCCCACCTCGTCGTGCGACAAGATCAAGCGCCCAAGCAGAGGCTCACCGACGCCCTCAAAGAAGTGGGGTATAAGTACCCCAACAATGATGATCAGATCGTGAGATTGCTCGACTTTGTCGAGCACTACGCCTACATTGCCGCATACGAAGCGAGTCTAGTCCCGCAAGCCGGCTCCGTACAGATCATGATCAAAGAAGGGCGCAGAACCAGGCGCGAAATGGTGCCAGCTACCTTCCCTTTTTCGATGGAAAGCGTCAGCCAGTACACCTTGGGCCTCTTGTACAAGTACAAGTACTTCATCCAAGACGACGACGGAGAGTCGTACAAACAAATACTACACCGCTTCGCGTAGGAGGAGTCAATAAACAACTAGGCTCACACGCTTTTACTGAGAGAGTGTTCTACTACTAGGCATCACTCCTTAAGCCCTAGACATCTTCGTTTATTGAGCGTCGTCTAGAATAGCAATGACTTGCTTCAGCAGGGTAAACTTGCGGATACGGGTCACTTCACCAGCTGGTGGAGCTTTGTCAAAGCAGACTTTGCAGTATACACTGCCAGACTCGCACTCGAGCCACAACAAAGGGCACATCTTCCCGCAATCGTCGCACTGCAACAGTGAGGAGATGTAATTCAACACATTGGTAAGTCTGCCGACTTCTTCACTGTGAGCTTTCTGCACAGAGGCAAGCTGCTTTTTAAGAGCATCAACCATCTCCGTAAGCTGCCCATTTCGCTTCTTCTGCTCCAGAACATGTCGTAAAGTAGATTCCAAACTTGTCTCAAGATACACAGGGCCCGCCGCCTGACCAGATGGCTTCGGAACATCGGGGAGACCATCCTCATCGCTGCTCCCAAAGTCTCCTTCGGCACAGGGCGCAAGCGGTCCTGCTGGGATAAACACCTGCCGCTTCGCATCGCTTTCTTCACCTTCTACAAGCCCACCAGCATCGATGTCTTTTGCACGCCGCTTCGCATCGCTTTCTTCACCTTCTACAAGCCCACCAGCATCGATGTCATCTGCACGCCGCTTCGTATGCTGTGCATTGCCGCTGATACCCGATGCAGTAGCTGCAATGGTCTCATCATTCAAAGAATCGTTCATTCTACCCCACCCCAAGCGTTAGATCGCCCCCCATCCCCATCCCCCACTCCCACCCTACTTACCTCACGCGCGTCTCTAAATTTTTGGCGTCTTGGTTACGAAAATTATTTTTTAAAAAAAGCAATGTCGAATGTCGCCGCCCCATACACCTTCTAGAGGCCCACAGCAGTCCCTAACCCTTCTAAAGGCCCACAGCAGGCCCATACACATTCTAGAGGCCCCCAGCAGTCCCTTTTACCTTCTAGACGCCTCCCATCGCCCGCCGCATCGCCCGCCGCATACCGCCCACTGGAATATCGCACGAAAAACAACCTTAGAGCACGCATAGAGCCACCAAACGACACCACACGACTCCTGTTGATCCCCTTTGTTATTTGGCGACACCCCCAAGAAAATAGGGGGGGTCTTTGGAGTAGGACCACCTATCGTTTAAAAAGAAGAAGAAGAAGAAGAAGAAGAAGAAAAAGAAGAAGAAGAAGAGACTCGTTTTAAAAGAAACTCGTTTAAAAAGAAAAAGAGACTCGTTTTAAAAGAAGGGAATGAATCCAAAAAGGGCGACATTAAAAATTCAGATCTTTTAATAAGAAAGGAATGTGCACCCCTTTTGCTGACACTCCTTCATAAAGGGTCAAAAGTGATGACCTTTTGATGACAAGAATAGAAAGAGGGCTAAAAGTGATGACCTTTTGATGACGGTTTCAAAATTTTGAAACTCACCGGTAAATTGACGACTTTTGATGACAAGATTTTGAAACTCACCGGGAAAGTGCCGACGAAATGCTGAAAATCCTGAGACAAAACGATAAAGTGATGACTTTTGATGACAAGCTTGAAAGTAACGTTATATTGCAGACACCTGAAACCCCCTGGAAAAACGCAGCGCTTTTGATGACAAAAAGAAGAGAACATCGTGGTGCTGACAGGGTAAACTGCTTGAAACACTCTGGGAAAGTGCAGAGCTTTTGATGACAGAAATGAGAGAATGGTGGAACCCTCTATATTAAGTGCAGAGCTTTTGCTGACATTGACAGTAAAAAATTTGAAACCAGCGTATAGTTGCTGACTTTGTCAGAAATGCTTCGTCAGCAGCCGACGTTTTGCTGACACTGCGTTTGAAACTCTTGTATAATTGATGACACGAAGAAACTGACACCCTAAAAGTGCAGAGCTTTTGATGACAAAGTCAGGAATTAACCGTCATCATCTGACCTTTTGCTGACTGTGACGTCACGATTTTATTAATGCAATAGAGCGTGTTGGGCGTCAGCTGTTTCCTATACAATGTTATAGTATTTTAATATAGAGTTGAAAAAAGTCAGGTCTGACACCCCGTTCTATAGGGCATTTCTATATATCAGAATTAGTATAGATTCTTGGTTTGAACTTAGTCGGTAAAGTGCTGACGGGTCAGCAAAGTGCGCTGACATTTGTTGACATTGTATAAGATTGTGATATTTAATTTTTTCTCTCCACAAGAGAGGTCCCCTTTTTTTTTGAGAATTTTTGAATCAAGTATGTAAAGTGCTGACAGAGCGGTTTGCCAATCAGTTTTGGTTGTCAGGGTTGCTGACCCAGTACAGCGTAGAATGGGTGTATCTGTCGACAGTTATGACAATTTAACTGCAACGTCTTTTTACTGAAATTGAAGAAAAACATGTGAAAAAACCGATAGTGTTTAAACCTGTATTTACGCGTGTGTACGCTTGTTAAACAATGCTAGTGTGTGAAGCGATTGATTTTGGGCGTACGCTCAACACTAATGCCTATACTAAAACGAAGTATAATTTAACGACTGAAAAGAATGGAACTGCAATGCTTGAATCCGGGTCTGTAGTGAATATTATTAGCGCTGATGGAGCAAAGCGCCGAGTTATTGTGGGTGCAACGCAAAAGGTAAAAACAATGCAGGTGTATACTGAGACTGCTGTGTACTGATTTTAATTTTAGATTACGCCACAAAAGAGTCGCGGGAGCATTGTTGTATACGGACAAACGTTGATGAAAGTGTACGAAAAACTTGAAGACCAGATTACTGGAATGGAGAATGTTCAGCTTGTGCACGAGGATGATATGAGCGCTGACCCTGGCACAATGGTAGAAGTGTTTGTAACATGTCCGTTTGCAAAGCAATAGACAAGAGTATTTTTAAAGAAATTTACTATCAAGGGCTATAGTGTTGGGGGCCTTTATTATCTAAGAAGACTCTTAGTGTTAAAACCAATGGATTCTTTTTTCTGTGGGGCCTTTATTATCTAGGAAGACTCTTAGTGTTGGGGGGTCTCTATTATCTAGAAAAACTCTTAGTGTTAAAACCAAGGGGGTCCTTTTTTCTGTGGGGGTGTTGAGATTTTTTGGTCGAGGTCCTTGATTGCTGTGAGAATATTGTGTTCTGCTTCTTTGACGATTGAAACGATTGAAGAGCGTGCTGCGACTCTTGCTTCTGTGATTGCCTTTGCGACGTGGGGTCTAGTTGAGGATGAAAGCTCGTGCTGCTGGGTGGACGACAAAGATGGAGACAGCTCCGATGGCGGTGGCGATTCCAAGGGTGGTTGCTGTGGACTTGAGCTCTTGGGTGTAAATGTCTCTAAATCCGCTTGCATACTCGACTTCATAGTTGGGTCCAAAGATTTCGATGTAGGACTGCGGTAGTTGTGTTATTGAAAAGAGGATATGGCAATTCTTTGGTGAAAGAGGATATGACATAAATTAGTGAAAAAGGAAAGGAGAATATGGTAATTCTTTGGTGAAAAGAGGAAAGGCGTTTTAGAAAAAGGAAAGGAGAATATGGTAATTCTTTGGTGAAAGGATTTTTTTTTGTTAAAAAGGGGATACTTACTGTGAGGTCGGTGACTGAGGAGTTTGTGTACGACTGTTCTGGGCTTGATTTGTCTCTGAGGCAGATGACGCTGGCGTTGATAAAAGAGCAAGAACAGGTTGGAGCAAGGATGCTGACGTCGACTCCTGTAAAGGTTGGGCTTCCGCTGCATTTGAAGAATCGCTGTCCATTGTAAGGCAAGAGGCTTATTTTTCCACAGTTTGTGCAATTGCTTTCCTGAGAGGCTGTGTGCCAGATGAATGTAGTTGCGGCAACGTTTACGAATGTAACTTTCTTTGCTGTGACGGTTATAGTGTCAAAGTGGGCGATACCGTTAAATGCTTCAAAGTGTTGTCCTTCCTTGTTTGCCTCTAGGGTATGATATTTTGGTTCTGCATTGATGAAAACTGTCTGATGAGTTGGTGATGGTGTTTGTGGTTGAAGTATTTCTTGGTTGTAGTAAGCGGATGAAGTTTGTAGGGGGATTGAGATATTCTGGCTTCCGATGGGAAATTGTTCTTGGGCTGGGCCGTTTGCTGGGTAGCATCTACCGTCTTTGATGGCCATGATTGTAGTGAGCACTGGTGCTAGGCCTAGACATTGGGGATACTATAGTGGAATGAGTGTCTTTTTAAACCCTGTGTATTTTGTACTGCGGTTTACCTGTACGTTCATGGGCATGGTTTTTATTAATTTCTGTGTTTCTAAAATAGACGACTATTGTAAAGAGGGTTAATATTTTGATTACTTTTCAAGTTTTATTTTTTTGGGATGAGAGGTGTTGTTACATTTCTGCGATGGTATTTAGAATTTTGGGCACTTTGTATTTAGAATGAGAGGTGTTGTTACATTTTTGCAATGGCATTTATTTTTTGGGATGAGGGGTGTTGTTACATTTCTGCGATGGTATCCAGAATTTTGAGCACTTGGTTGAGTTCTGTGTCTGATTTTATTCCTGGGATGATGAATTTTTCTGGTCTTGTAATAGAGGGGTAAATTTCTGGTGTGACGCCCTTGATTGCCTCTACTGATATTCCTGTGAATATTGTGTTTTAAAATATACAACAATTGTGAGAGACTTTTTTGGATTTAAGATGAGAGGGGCCCTTGATTGCTGTGAGAATATTGTGTTTTTAAAATATACGACAATTGCAAGAGACTTTTTTGGGGGTTTAAGATGAGAGGGGTTGAATGATAATATAAGAATATTGTGTCTTTAAAATATACAACAATTGTGAAAGACTTTGTATTTAGAATTTAAGATGAGAGGGGTCCTTGATTGCTGTGAGAATATTGTGTTTTTAAAATATACGACAATTGTGAAAAACTTTTTGGGGTTTAAGATGAGAGGGGCCCTTGATAATATGAAACACTTGCCTGGAAACTTTTTAGAGTAATTTGCTGTTGGCAATTGTTTGAGTTTTTCAATGTTAATTTTGTGTTTGAACTGTCCTGATGCGACGAGGTTTGGTGTAGTGATGGAAGCAATCTTTGGATTACCGATAAAGTTTTTCCACTTGTAGACGCTGTGCACTGCATCTGCGTGGGACCGTTTACCTGCTCTGATTGAATTCTTTGACTCAAACTGCAGGAATTTTCCATTGTCACCGCAGTCGTGTCGTTTGTGCATGAATGGGCTTGGCGAGGTTTAGTGAAGAGTGGAAGTTGCGCCAGACTCATGCAAATGCGCGAGTTTTGTATTTTAAGGGGGTTTACCTGTTTGGATCTTTGATTCCTCTTTTTTGTGGTTGTGGCGGTGTACCGTAAAAGATTTTATCTGTGCGGGTATGCCTATTTGCAAAGGTGATGTGGGCCACGACATTCTGTTGATCGAGCCACTCGATTGATTTAGTCTGTGGGAGTTCCAGGGCAAACTTGAGTTTTGGCAATGTCATTGTCAACGTTTTTGGCAATTAGTTCTATTGAGAGTAGGCTCTTTATTTGCAAAGCGTGGTGTTGGAAGGGATTTTCTTCTGAAAGGGATTTAAGAGGAAGAACCGTTTAGGAGGGAGCCCTTTTTCTGAAAGGGATCCCTTTTTCTGAAAGGGAGCCCCTTTTCTGAAAGGGAGCCCTTTTTCTGAAAGGGATTTAGGAGGAAGAACCGTTTAGGAGGGAGCCCTTTTTCTGAAAGGGGTTTAGGAGGAAGAACGTTTAGGAGGGATTCTTTTTTCTGAAAGGGATTGAGGATTTTATTTGAGTGTTTAAGCGGGATCCAAAGCTTTTCTAGATTTTCCTATGCGGTAAAAGTGTGTTGGGGTTTTTTCCTTGAGTTTGAGGAGGGCTTTTTTGAGGAAGAATACTTGGTAGTGATCCCTGTATGCCACAATTTTGAGCACGTTTGCAGCAGTTTTCCAAGCGGCGACGACTTTTTCTGTGAGTTCTCCTGAGAATTTTTTAATGTTGATAGATCCTTTGTTGATGACTTGAATTTCTGTAGTAGGATTTGGGTCTGGTGCCTGTGCAAGGGTTGCAACAAACTCTGTAGTTGCACCGCCAAATTTGAATGAAAATTTTGATATTCCTGCTTCTTTGATATCGTCAATGTCAATGTGCTAAGGCAATTATTATTTTTTGGGATAGAGTGAGCCATAGCTTTAAAGCAAAGGTTCACTAATTTTATTTTGCAGAGACTTACGTTGAATCCTCTAAAGAGGGCTTCTTCGTCGGATGGGTATGTGACTGTAATTTTATCTCTTTGTGTTTGGAGGGCCAAAATCTTTTTGACTGTACCGTTGAGCACAAAGTAGTTTTGTTCCGTCATTACTTTTTGGTTGTGCTGTTTATTTATTTTTGTTTCTGTGAATGTTAAATGTGGGGTTGGTCCAAAAAAGCGAATGCATCACGGGAAGCTCTTGATAGCGAGCGTAGCAAACTATCGATGAGTATTGAGCTTTTAGAGACGAAACGGCGAGATGCAGACACTGCTTACCGGCGTGCTGTGCAGAGCAAGATTCCTCGTGCGCGGCTTCGAGCATTGTTGGAAGCTCGGAATTCTCTTGACCGACGTCTTGTAGTTGCTGGACGTCTTCAGAATAAGGTGAGTATTGGGATAATTTTATTATCTATGAGTGCCTTTGGTGGTATACAATTTCATTGTTGTGAATGCCTTTGGGTTCATTATCTATGAGTGCCTTTGGTGTTGGGATAATTTTATTGGGTGGTATACTCTAATGGCATTGTTTGTGGTTCATTATCTATGAGTGCCTTTGGTGTTGGGATAATTTTATTGGGCGGTATACTCTAATGGCATTGTTGTTGGGATAATTTTATTGGGCGGTATACTCTGATGGCATTGTTTGTGGTTCATTATCTATGAGTGCCTTTGGTGTTGGGATACGATTTCATTGTTTGTGAATGCCTTTGGTGTTGATTGCAGCGGGATTTTCTAGGTTGATTTGAACATTGAAGCTCTTGAGAGCAGTCAATTGATGACGAGTGTTCTTGGTACGCTTGAGAGTGGGACAAAAGTACTTCAGAGTGTTCCTGGACGCAGTGGTGCAGCGTTTGATTCTATTGATGACAATGCAATTGCGCTTGACGAGGTGAACGATGTGACTGGTGCATTGAGTGGGGTGTACGATGGTGAAGATCCTGAAGTTGAAGCTGAGCTTGATCGAGATCTTGGTGGTGCTATTGTTGTTGAAGAGGCCAAGAGTATTGATCTTGGACTTCCTGCTATTCCTGATGAAGTGCCTGAGCTTGTGAGTAGGGCTGAGCTTTTACGACTTTCTGAGCGCGAGCCATTACTAGATTTGTAGGAATTGAATTTTTATAAGCAATAAAAAAAGCATTTATTGTATTTATGTTTTGAGTTGTATTTTACAAGGATGAGTGTATCAGAGTTGAATCGGATACGGCAAAAGTATAATATTACTAATGCTGATCGGACCAAGATACGGAATCAGATAAATCCGTTTAGTACTGAGGGTGGGGGTCTTAGTGTTGAGACTATAGATTGTGATCAAGTTCAAAAGTTTATTGGGTGGTGTGCAATTGAGGATATTCCCTTTTTTGTGCGATTTTATGCTAAGAAGCCTGATAGTGCGTACGTGTTGGCAATAGCGGATGATGTTGACAAGAATGTTGATGGAACTGGAGGATGTATAGAAGAATGTGTTGTTAAAGTTTTTCCTGCTGGTGGTCGACCTCGTGGACATCCTGATTCAACTGATGCTGGTGAAACTCCGTTCCGTCACATTTTTCAAAAGGATGGTTGTTGGCATTTAGTGATGAGAGAATACTTTACAGACTCTGGTGAGTTGGGAAAGTGGAAGACTGCTCGAGAATATGACAGTGCTGCTTCTCCTTTCAAAGCTTTTCCTCGAGTGTGTGGACTCCGAGATGAGCTTCGATCTTTTTCTGTGTACGGACAAAATATAAGGCGAGATTGTACGGATGATGGTATTCGCCGGCCGGGGCTGTACCGGCGATCTCGGCGACTTGCTGTTGATGAAGAATCTTCTGACGAAGGTCCTGCTTCTTCTGACGAAGAAGAGGAATCTTCTTCTTCTGACGAAGGTCCTGCTCCTTCAGAAGAAGAAGAAGAAAGTTCAGTAGAATTTGATTATGATCTTGTTATGGGAGAAGACGAAGGTCCTCCAGCAGAGGAGCCTCCATCAGAAGAAGAGGAATATTCTTCTTCATCAGAAGAAGAAGAAGAAAGTTCAGTAGAATTTGATTATGATCTTGTTATGGGAGAAGACGAAGGTCCTCCAGCAGAGGAGCCTCCAGAAGAAGAAGGTTCTGTTCTTTCAGAAGAAGATACCAGTCTTTCATTACCAACAACATCTATTGCTGAAGAAGTCAGAAGAAGAAATGAAATTCGGCGTGCTAGGATAGAAAGACAAAAGTCTTTACGATCTGCGAGAAAGAGGGGACCCTCTTTTTTTAAATGATAAACGGATTGTTTTACATATAAAATAACGGCAGCAAACCTTTATAAAATGGCTGAGAACGATGCCAACAAAGCCAACTATGAAGAGCTTCAGGGGTGTGTTTATTTCCTAGACTTTTAATCATTATTTTTTTCAGTGTAAGAACATGCCTAACAGTTGTGCAGGCACATTTCAATTATTGGTGCCAAGTTGAAGAAGCTTTTACCTGACAGCAGTCCTGCGAGTGATCGGCTTGAGGATTTAGAAGACCATTATGATCGAGCGCTTCAGATGCGGGCAAGTTTTTTGTTGAAACGTGGAAGGGGGTTTAGAGTCTAATGATTCCAATTACAGGTGATGAGGAACACAACACTTGAAGTTGAGAAAGAAGAGCTTCAGAGTGAGATTAAACGGCTTCGCATTCGACAATTTCGGCAGCTAGCGTTTGTACTGTTTATTATTTTTGTGTGGACGGTATACCAATGGCCCAAATTCTACGAAGACATGCTTGAGAATGGCACTATTATGACTGTATTGTGTAGTGTTTTTTTTACGCTCTTAGTAAGTAGATTTCTTCTTTAAAGTGTTATTATAGCATTGCACCCCTATAGATGAGTATTATGACAATGAACAAAAATGCTATAGCGAATTACAGTTGTAGAATTGTCATTGCACTTTTAAGAAGATTTAATTTTTTTGAGAGTGTGATGAGAATTATGTTCATTACAGTTGTAGAATTGTCATTACACTTTTAAGAAGATTTAAATTTTTGAGAGTGTGATGACAATGAGCAAAAATATTATTTCCGTACGGGCATGTCATTGAAAAATGGACCCAAATTGTTTTTGGTGCGACAAGCGATACTTTAAAGAAATTATTTCTGAAATTGGAAGCGAGTGTGGCTCGTATTCAGTTGAGTGTGTTGGAAATTACCACTTTAAAGTAAGTGTAGAAGGAAAATTTGACACTGTAAAAGCGCAGCAATATTCAAGCAAGAATTGGGACAATACGCGATGGATGCTTATTCGTAAAGGATTTGAGGCATACTTAATGCTTGACATTGACGGACTGCTCAAGTTTATTGGGAAGAAAGGAATAGGAATAAGAAAGTAAGAATAATATGTTTAATGCATAGCATTGGTCTAATTTTTTTTTAGGTTTCGGAAGATTACTGGAAAACAAGTTTTTGTAGTTCCACTTGTATTCAAGTCAAATCTCATGTTTGATATCATGATTAAGTAATTAATACACGTGCACTGTTTTGATAAACTTCCAATGCATAAAAATTTATGTCTTTTGCACCAAAAGACATTTTTAATTCGTTTCCCGGGACAATTTTTTCCAGATCGTCATCGGAGAAAAAAAGAGTGACAACTCCATGTGTCATAACTGCTGCTCTGCTAAACTTTGTTGATGTTTTTGCTTTATCTGTTAAAGGCCAAAGCATAATTCCTTTGATATTAATGCCAGTACCATGTTGAAATTCTGTTGGTTTTCCAACATCATAGTCTTCAACATTTGCAACTCCACTAAAGGTATGCATAACTGCTAAATGTGTTTCGGAAGATTCCAAGCCTCTGGTCGAAGAAGAAACAGCTTGCTGGTCATCTGAAGTGTTAAAATTAACAAAACACCTGCAAAGAGTTTTTTTTCCAACTTTGTGAAATCTTCTTAAAAGACTAATTTGCGGGAAGTTGTTGTTTTTAATTTCTGTAATGTCTGTGTCTGAAAGTAAAACGTCCACCACTCCTGTAATAAGAATAGAATCGCATTTTTCAGTTTTGGTTACTTTGTCTTGCATATCGTAGACGGCAACTCCACAGACTTTATCTGAATCAAGATCTTTAGCAGGATCAACTGTTACAACACTCATAATTCTTGTTCCTCCTCTCATTCTTTTTGGTGTAGCACGATTGACAAAAGAATTGTGGGTGTTTACTTTGTTGGTGTTGGAAACATTGGCCCTTGCAACGACAATGTGAGCGGTCGCCATTTTCTATAACTGCGACAGTAATTTATACCCAAAAGTGCCATTGCGCATTTTTTATCCAATGAAGACATTTGATTATAAGTGTAAGACTCTGACTTATAAAAAATGGACGACTCCCTAGACGTTGCTGGTCTTGTTGACTATGTTTTGTCTTCTGTACTGGATGGCAAAAAAACTTTTATGGTCAATTCTGTAAATTACCATTATGACAGTGACAAAATAGCCGACTTAAATTCAAAGACTGTGCCCGATATTGAAGATTGTCGTGAAGCTGCTGGGATTCTTGATGGGTTTTTTGCTATAACAAAATTTGACGACGAAGACGAAAAAACTTCTTCAATGGAGGAAGTTTGCAAGATTCTTGTTAACATTTACTTGAGTGGCGGAACTCTTTCCAGTGATATTACCACTGAAAAGAAAATTAATCCAACAAATTTTACCCCTTTTACCAACGAAGACGAATACGACGAGTTTACTCAAAAATTAAACCACATCTCATCTCATCCATTTGGGTTTTTTGTGGATACTGTTTTTGTACTCAAAGAATCATCCGTTACAGAAGAACAACTTGCTCGACTTGCAACACTTGTCAAACGTTGTAAAAGCGCCAGCGATTTTCCCGATTTTCCCGATTTTGTTAAAGTTACAGAAGTTGACGTTTTTACAGTTGAAAACGGATTTCAAATGTCTGTTTTTATTTCTGAAGTATTCGCCTCGACAATTTCTCCTTTAATTAGCGAGTTTGATGTAATCAGGGACAGATTTTTGCATGGAATTGGAGGACTTTTTGACGCGGCAATTGCAGAGTACAGATCTGTTTCTACAGGACCTACCGGAAATCCAGACGTTGAAGTATTGGAAAATTTAAAAGCAGAGTTAGAAAGGGAACATGCAGCAAAAGAAGAAGCCGAAGCAAACTTTCAATCAAGTGAGAAAGCAAAAGAAGAACTGCAAGGAAGATTTGATACACTTCAACGTGAAAAAGACGCTCTTGGCACCCAAATTTCCGAAAAAGACGGCGAAATTAAAGCCCTTACCGCCAAAATTGCCGAATTACAATCAGCTGGTGCTTCAGCGTCTGGAACCGAAGCGGCAGAGACACAAGCCAGAATTGAAGCCCTTACAAGAGAACTCGATACTCTAAAGGAAGAAAAATCCTCTCTTGAAGCAACCAAAACCGATTTAATTGCGTTTATTGAGATGTTAAAAAACAAAATGGCCGATACAACAAAAGAGGCATTGGTATATCATTATGAGACAACCGATGTTGAGGACGAAAAGTCATTGGTTACAAGATTACTGGCAATACTTAAAACCCCTAGTATAGCCGACTTCTTAAAAGTGGGTACTACAACTGCTGCAATTACCAAAGAAACGCTGATCAGACAAACAGAGAATATTACAAGAGACGGTAGTACTTTATCAGTTAAAGAACGCCTAGAAGGGCTAGACGAATTGCTTAAACAAAAAGGCGCCGACGAAATCGAAGCAAAAAATTTTACAGTGGGTTTAGCCAAAAGAGCAATTGTTGAAAAATTTTTAACCGAATTTATTGCTGGCCTTAAAACAAAAAAACCTGAGATTTTTACAGAAATTTTCAATGACATTGAAAAAATAAATAAACAAGGAACAAGCAAACACAAGTATTATTATTATTTGGCGCTGACAATTATTAACAATCTTGGTATACTTTCTACTGCCGGAAATACTTATTTTGGATCAACAATTGAAGATTGGAAACTCACCACTGACGGCACCCAAATTCCAAAACAATTACCCTTTTTTTTTAACACGTTTATGGAAATGTATGACGGCGATGACTCAGATCGTTTTCCCCAAAAAAGCAAAGTGGACTCTATTGAAAATGGAGGATTGAATGATGCTTACAATCTTTTATTTCCCGAAAATCTTCGAGCCCCAGATCCCGGGATTTGGGATGGAGATATATCAAATCCAATCAAAATGGACGCAACACCATATTTGGAGGATTTTTTTGCATCATTTTCTGTTGAAAATCAAATTGAAAGAGCTAATGACGCTTTGGTTCAATTTGCAGAGGGAAAAGCCGACGAAAAACTTGATGTCCTAGAGAAAGTTTTCGCTGAGCTTGAAGAGCCTATCGATGCATCATTAGACCCCAGCGTATTAAGACAACGTTCGGAAAAATCCGACGATGTTAAAACCCAAAAAGAGCTCATGGAACAAGCTATCGCTATTGAAAAGGAACTTGAAGGCGTTTTGGGCGGAATCGCAGACAAACCGCCCGAAATTCCGGTTGGCAGTGAATCAGAAAAAACCACATATCTTGACAAATATAAAATTCGCGATGAGACAAACAAATTTATCACAGACAATGAAACAACACTTAATGGCCTTGTTGACAATTATGGAACCCAATTATTTGATCAATTGGGAAAATACAAAACTTTGTTTGAGGACTTAGAAACAAGAGTAAAAGTTGTTCTTTCTGGTGGTTCAGAAACAGTTACAACTGATCTTGGTGTCGAAAGTGAATCAGATCGGAAAGCCCGTGAAGAAGCAGAGCGGCTTGCTGCTGAAGAGGCTGCTAAAGCTGAAGCAGAGCGGCTTGCTGAAGCAGAGCGGCTTGCCACTAAAGAGGCTGCCGCTAAAGAGTCCGAGGCTGCCGCTAAAGAGTCCGAGGCTTCTAAAGAAAAGGAAACAGATCTGAAAAATGAATTTATTAAAACATACAACATGTTTAGAAGCGAGAATGACAAAAATAAAACAGAATGGACAAGGTTTAGGAGAGGCCTTCCTGTTAAATTCAACAAGTTTGTAAACCAAACCACCAAAGAGCATTATCTTTCAGACAAAAAGGATCTTACAGAAAGTGATTTCTAGAACAATGAATAAAGATGAGTGTTATTTATTTTTTTTCTTTTCCTTTGTAAAAGAGGTGAAATGGTATCGGCCGAGTTGTTGAGTGAGACTCGAAAGTTGTTGAGTATTGATGTTTTAAAAAACGAAGTTCGACTAAAAGAGATTAGTGTTGAGCTCAGTAAGGAGACGCAGTATGCATGGCTTGTGCGCCTAATTTCTGCTAGATTAGGGCAGCGCGAGGACTTGAAGAGCCCGACGCTTTTTATGCCCGAGGTTGGAATTGTGTAATAAAAGACGCTTTTTATGCCCAAGGCCCTTGATTGCTGTGAGAATATTGTGTAATAGGAGACGCTTTTTATGCCCAAGGACTTGAAGAGCCCGACGTTTTTATTCCCGAGGTCCTTGATTGCTGTGAGAATATTGTGTAATAGGAGACGCTTTTTATGCCCGAGATCCTTGATTGCTGTGAGAATATTGTGTAATAGAAAAAGGGTTTTATTGAATAGAGCACTGTGCTACGTCTGTTCCTGTGTTTCCGATAAAGATGAGGGTTCCTCCTGTAGCGTTGATGTTATTGTCTGTTGTGTGATGGCTAAGAGTTTTGAGTTCTTCCAGCACTCTGCTTGCGATTGTTTCTGTAGTAAGATCGTCTACGAGCACTGCCATTTCTCTGAGCCGTGTGAATGGGATAATTCTAGCGCATCCTTGTGGGGGTAGCGGATAGTGTTTTGTAATAAAGGGTTTGTTGTCTAGTGTTCCTTTGAACTGAGATCCATCCTCGTTAATCCAAGTGACGGTGTCCAGCATTTGCACTTCTGTCATAGTTTTTAAAATCTTGTTTGCCTGAGCTTATAACATTGGGACTTGATTTCGCTTGTTTGATTCTGATGTATATTGCTGCTGCTGTTCCTGTAAGCAAAAGTCCGATGAGCACTGCAATGTGTGCTGTTCTTGAGGGCAAGTTATTGAGTGTAGCTCCTCTGCAGATGACTGCTGTTTGTCCTGGGGATGTAACGATTGCTGCGATGTGGGGTTCCTGTAGGAAGCAGTCTGTTCCTCCGAATGTGCATGCTTTTGTGATGCACCTGTAAACGTGTTAATTTGGGTTCTTCCTTTGGAGCAAGCGCAAGCGACGTACATGTCTTCACATTGTTCTAGGCTTGTTGCATGTTGGTGCGAACCCACCCCGGAGAATCTCGAGACGATTGCTGTGTTGGGGATGGTGGTGCAACCTGTTGTAGGGGCCTTGATAGTTCCTTTGAGGGGATGAGTTTACCGTCTGAAAAGAGCAAGCGCAAGCGACGTACCAGTGAGGGAAGCGGAAGCGGTTCCCAGCAGCATGCACGTTTTGACGAGACTTCGATAGTGTACGTGCATGCCAAAGTGAGCACTTCTTTTGAATGGGGGGAAGTTTTGTGGTGCGGTGGCGATGTAACTTTCTTTGAGGATGAAGCTTCTTTTATAAGTGAAGTTCGGCGTGCTCCTGTGCTGTGTGTATGGCGTTGCACTGAATGGGGAAAGACTCTTGGACTTAAAGCCGAGTTGAGTGGAGCGCAAGATTTTTGGGCGTCGATTGTATCGTCTCAGGGATTTGTTCCTCGACTTGATCAATTTTGTGCTGGGGAATCTTCTGTGGTGACTCAACTTTCAAAGATGCATTTGCAATGGAGGGAGAGCGGTCGATTGGTGTACACGCCACTCAAGACGTCTCCCTATCCATGGGAGAAGCAGCGGTGTTGGCGGGGCAATCTTGAGATGAACCCACTTGATGCTGCTGCTATTGCTGTACCGCCTCCGCTGTGGATGACTGAACCAATTGACATTTCCAAAGAGGTAGCATGGCTTTTAGGAAAGTAATACCAAGTTCAAAAAAGAGTTTAAACAATTAGCAAAAATACTAGTGTTTTGAGCTGTACGCAAGGCTGGTATTTTAGAAAAGTAATCCCAAGTTCAAAAAGAGTTTAAACTCTTGGTTGAAATAAGAGTGTCTTTTTAAACCCTGTGTATTTTGGTTGAAAGGAACCCTGTGTATTTTGGTTAAAATAAAAGGGGGATTAAGCAACTGGCGAGATAAGAGTTTATTGTGGAAAAGAACTTTGGTATTGGCTTAAATAAGAGTGTCTTTTTAAACCCTGTGTATTTTGGTTGAAAGGGGGGGCATTAAGCAACTGGCGAGATAAGAGTTTATTGTGGAAAGGAACCCTGTGTATTTTAGCGAGATAAGAGTTTATTGCAAAAATTTTTTGTGGATATAGTCTACGATTGTTTTAACGAATTGTGGAGTGACCAAGATTGGAATCATTCTGCTTTGATGTTGACCTTTTCGAAGCAATATTTGGAGACGATGATGGCCACTGTTCCTGCAGTTCCCAAGGCAAATAGTTCTCCGAGTTGGTGGTGCACAAGTACTCTGAGGGAAGAGATGATTGCAATTTCTACAATGGCGCGTTCGTACTTTGTGATTGATGTTTTCATTGTTCGGATATCAAGGTTATTATTTTTTCCGCGTGTCATGACTAGGATTGTAATGAGCAGAGCAATTCCGTTTGCAATGATTGCTATGAGCGAGTACGGTTCTGAGGTATTGATGTAATCGATTCCGACGACCGAGAGAGAAAGCGAAACGCTTGAGAACAAGACAAACATTGTATTTGTAATATCGAATGCTGGTGCGCTTTTGATATTGAACCCGTACGATATGAGCATAAAGAATAGGGTGATGGGTGCTGCTACAATCGCTGCTTCCGTCTCTGTGCACTTTGTATCGCGTACCATGTCAAAGGAAGAGATGTATACTATTGCGGCACCAACAACAATGCAAGTTGTCCGTGTAATTTTTGAGTTTTGTAGCAGTCCATCTGTTGATGTTTTTGCCTTGAATGATCCCACTGTAACAAGCAAATAGAAAGCGATTGAGAGCATGTTCAGGATGGTAATAAGTTGAAAGCTTTGGTTGTGTGGTAGTGCAATGTTTTCTATTCCTGACGATCCAATTTTGATCCAAGCTCCCAGGTGGCGTGCTGAGATGGTTTCTGTGCCACAAGCTGCTGTTGATGTTTTGAGAGCATAGTAAGAGAATTCTGGTGCGTTGATCCAGCGATCATTGTCAATGCAAGCTCTGTTGTCGATGTTGATTTGCACTCCGTCTACAGTGTCACCGGTTACGACGTGCATGTTTCTAAGATCAAGGTATTCTGATACTTCTCCTGTTGTTTGACTGTACCAGAATTCCCCGACATTATTTGCAAGTTCTGTGAGTCCTATTGGTACTGGACCTGTGACGAGGTGGCGATTTGCTCTAAACGTTTCTTCTATTCCTGCAGGAGGTCCTGATAATAGAACGGGCAACTTCATTATAAGCCCGCTGGCCAAGGTAAAGATACCGAAGGAGCCCTCTTCATTTGAGGGTGAGACAAAGAAGCTCATTTTTAAGTGGAGTGTACTCTTTTATAGGATGGGCTTTAATACATTTGTGAGTTGGGTCTAGGGATGGTGTTGCCTTTTTTTTAATTGGGTCTAGGGATGGCGTTGTTTTTTTTAATTGGGTTGTAGGTTTCCGATAGGTTTGTTGTAGCTGCGAGTTTTCTGCAATGTGACAGTCGCGAAGTTATGCGGTGTTTATCAAACTGGTGGCGTATTGATCAGCTTCCTCGATATCCTCAGCAGAAAGTCCCTTTTGTGTAGATTTTTTATTCTTGACATCAAACTGAGAAATAAAGTCTAGATTATCGTGGTAATCGTGTCTTTGTAATGTTGGGAAGATTGGTTTTTGGTAGTACACGATCGCCGTGTTGAGAATTGCGAGTGCATTTCTGTTGAATCGGTCGTCCCAGAGAGGTGTGCTCATTCTGTATAAATGCTGGCCCTCTCTGCAATTAAATCAGGAATGTATCGAGGGTTGTGGGCTGGTGGTTCTTCTACGCCTGGGCATGGAATTGGCCCTACTGATTTAGATAGTATTCGTGCTCAGCTTGTTGGACTTCCGATTACTGTAGAGCACGAAGGACTTATGGCTGCGGCTGAAACGGTGAGTGCCTCCCAACTATTGTCTCGGTAATGCGCCCCTTTATTCTTTTGGGCTGCCTCTTTTGCAAGGCTCTCGGACTTCTTTTCCCAAGTGTGATCGATGAAATGATGCTTTCTTTCTGACAAGGTCAACAGATTACTAGTGCTGCTGATCCTGCCAAAGCATTTTCTACTGCGCTTGCTCAGATGGAAGGAGCGAAGCGATCGATTGGGCGGGTTAGCGCTGTGGGACAGAATGACGATGTTTATTTTGAGATTGATGATGCGTACACTTCTGTAAAATCACTTCTTGATCAGGGACTGCTGCGCGGTCTTTCGTTGACGCATTCTGAGCAAGATCAAAAAAAGATTCCGCTCGAGTTGACTCTAACCAATGTAAGTTTTTAGTGGTTTGAGCGGTTGACTGGTCTGACACTGTTTTAGGATCCTGTTCGGACCGCTGCTTTCGTGACTCAACAGTATTTACCTCGTGAAATGTGTCCTCCAAAGATAATGTCGGCCCCTATGGATACTGCTACGCCCGAACTTTCGCCTCTTGAAAAGGCCATGACTGGCATGGACGCTGAGACCCGTGCGCTCTTTGAGGCTCGTTTTAGCGAGCTAATGAGCAAGATTACTGAGCTTGAGACTAGCGGTGCATCTAAGGATGCTCAGCTTGCCGAGGGCGCTGAACTTGCTGCTCAGCTCGAGGCTGCCAAGGCTGAAGTTGCTTCTGCCAAGGAGGCTCAGGGCACTGCCAAAACCAACAACGAGATTCTTGCCATGCAGGTGCGTCTCCTTGAAGGAAACACCTTTGGCCTTACATTTTATAAAGTCAATGTCTAAAGTTTTTTTTTAGGTAAAGCAACTTCTTGATGGACATCTTCCTGATCAGAGTGATCTTGGTAAGATGGAGACTCAGAGCATTGAGAGTCTTATTGGCGATGAAGCCACTACTGGCGAAGCGTTTAGGCAGGCAAGTTTATTATTTTGGGATGGGTATTGATTTTGTGGCTTATATTTTTTATTAGGTGGTTATGGCTTGTTCCCGGCGTGTGCACCAGCGTATGGCGGATCTTCAGAGCAAGGTTTCTGTTCCTCCTGCTGTTCCTGCGCCGCCTGCCGAGGAAGAGTCTGCTCCTAAGCGTTCTCGTGGCGGTGGCAAAGCGCCTGCTCAGGAATTTGATCTTAGTCGCGCCCTCCGCGAACAATTTCATTGAGTAGAAATTTGTATAAATCTATTGCCACTTTTCTACACATTTATCATGGGAAAGGGTCTTTGGGGGCTAGAACAGGCAAAAGTTGTGTCCAAAAAGCCAGTCACTGTACTCCGAACAACTGATTATTCCGACTGTCGATGGTAAATTTGGGTTTTCAAAAGAGTGTGTTTTTTCTAAGTTTTTTTGGCAGGTGTGGGACATCCGAGTTGGTAAAATCGGGCAATTCTCATTTTGAGTGTAAACCATGTTTAATGAAAAAGAAACGGGAGACTAAGTGCGGAGGCGCTGTGAAAGTCACAGATCATCGTCAGAGATCGGTAGCGGTGATGTTTCAGTCATTAAAATAATTTGTGTTGTATTTTGTCGTGATTTTATCCATGTCCATATCAATTGTCGTATTGCTTCTGCTGTTACTAGAGCAGATTGTATCTGTTGGTAATGAGCCACAAAGAGATGGGAAAATGAGGATGTAATTACCGTAATAATTCCAACAAGCGCATCCTTCGCCCCCATCATACAAAGAGTTTTCCTGTGGTGGTTGTTGTTCTAATGGGTTGTTCAAAAGTTTGTACCCTTGATTTGGTTTTGACTTGTTCTCTGATTTCTTCTTTTGCTCTAGTGTTTGTAGAAATGTACATTCCCACCTGTTATTATTTTGTTAAATGAAGGCCACATTTTCATTGTCATTGTATTGGTGAAAGGCTTACGGTGATGAGCACGTAAAACACTGCAAAGGAAGCTGTTTCTGGGGATGGTGCGGACGATCCATGGCACGCTGGAAGCCTTGGATTAAAAATGTAATTATCAAGATTTTCACATGTTGGCACTGGAATGTCCACTTTAGTAGTTCCCAGTAAACCGCATGCTTCGTATACTTTTGGCATGACCTGTTTGGGATATCAGAACTGGAGGTTTTGTAGTGGGGGTTATTTTGTGCAATTGCCTTTGTTGCGTAATATCCGGTGCATGCCTCTCTGTAATTAACCAGTACGCCAAGAGTTGAACACGAGAAAAGCAGCGCATCAAATTCTCCGCACGGGTCGTTGCAATCAGTTGGACAAGAGAGCATGTCTGCTGCAATGCCTGCAAGGTACTCAAACTGACTGTAGCTTCCAAAATAGCATTCACGTTCTGCTACATTGACAACATTGTTATCAATGCACTGATGTCCCAAAACCAAGACAATAGATACAAGCATTTTCAAGAGTAAAGATTAACATTTATACAAATATTTTGTACTGTCCTGCCGTTTTTGTTTGACTACTTGTTTTAAAAACTCGGCTAGCAACAAAGGTTGCTCCTGCAATAAAGACTATTGATCCAACTACTATTCCCGCAATAGCACCACCAGAAAGTCTTTCTGACGATGATGGGGTTTGCTCTGGTGATTCTTCTGGCGGTTCTTTGATGATGGTGCATACTTCTGAGGAAAAAGCAACTTCTTTGCCGTTGAGTTCGTAAAACCCGGTTGTGCCACAGCCTCCAAAGCCAACCGCCTGTGCCTCATTAATACACTCAGCATCTGCTGACCTTGTAACAAGACAGAAGTGGGTTTCAGTACAATCAGCACAAGTTGAAGACAAACTCAGAAGATAGATAATAAACATTTTATGTGAGAATATTCAGCTTAAATAGGCGTGTCATCTAGAAGAATGTTTTGCGATTTGTCCTTGTCCTTTTTTTGACGAGTGGAACCTCTTCTTCTGGAACAAATTTTCCCTCGGACGTTTCCACTGGTTTTGCTCTTCTGATGATGTAAGAATTGATAAACACGACTCCCAGTGCAACTGCAATTGAGACGATGACGGCAGTGTCATAGTGGTAGAATCCAACGAGTGCCACTGAAGATGTTGCCAAGATCAACAAGAGTGCCAGAGTTGCCAGTGTATCAAAGATCATGACTAGCCCTCTTTTCCAGAATGAAATTGCTCCGAGTATGAGTGACAACGCAATTGTTACAAGTGTGACGAGTCCCAATACTTGATGAGCTTTTCTCCCTGAATATGGCCGAGGCGAAGCTTGGCTTATTTTTGCGACAGAAACAACCAACCCAAAAAATGCAACCACTGCGAGCAAAGCAGCAACCACTGCAAGTGTTTTGTGGTACATGGACGTTGTGTCAAAACAATTTGCACCAATCACCAACAGTCCTGCCAAAACAAGTGCAGCTGCAGAGTACTGCATGTTCCTGTAGTAATTTGAACTTGTGTATGCAGTAGCAAACATGGTTGATGATGAGAGTTCTGCTTCCTTTACTCGGCTTGCTCGATCTATTGTGAATGCTCCTGCGTACCAAACATTGGTGTGGTGTTTTGCGCACATGTATTCTACGTAGAGTGGAAGATGTTCTGCTGTGATTTCCTTTGTCATGTAGGGAGACCTGTAAAAGAGCCCTGTGCACTTTGGGTGTGAATTCCACCCCGAGGAAGACAAAACCGACCCGTTGAGTTCCACGATAATGCCATACTCTGAAGGACACAAGAATGTGAGACTTTGGTTTGTTGCCCACAGGTATCCATGCAGTGCTGGTTCCGAGATGTGCATCTGATCCGACCACCCCGAGGCAGCTGCAGTGAGGGTGCAGCCGTACCCCTCTATGTAGTAGTGGGGAACTCCTTTTGCCACAGAAACCAAAAGAGAGAGCATAATACAACTGCTCCCCAGAGTGCTCCTGCTAGAGTTTGACCGTTTGTTTCGAACGAGTGTTTGACAAATGCGCCCACAATCACTGCGATTGAGCTGAACATGAGTATCGGGCGATTCTTTTTTTGACCCAAGCTTGTTGCCATAATAAAAAAGTGACTTCCTAGGGCCCTGCGCAGGGTAAGGAGCTCTAGGAAAGTAATTTTCGTGGCGTTGGCTTACCATGCTGCCAATGTTCCTGTCCAAAATCCGAGCACTGGTATGATAAGCTGTTGCCGTGTGAGACTTTTTCTGAGGAGAGCATGCAATGAATACTCACAGCAGCTGTTTCCATCAACAAGAGTGCTAAACTTTTTCGAGCACCAAATAAGTGACTGCAAAAATAATCTTTCCAAAATTCAGCACAAGATGGCCAATTTGGCAGTGGTATTTGCACTTACTGATAAGAGTTGCACCAGAGTAAGTTCAGCGTGGTCACCTTTTTAAAAGAGTAAGCTTAATTACTTGCTTGAGGCACCGGAAATCTTACCGCACTCGACGAGCATAAATTCGTTCTAAAATAAAAACAAAGTACGTAGACGCAATCCAGATCAATGATTCTTCTGATACAACCTATGGAGTATTAGAACTGTTTTCTCTGATAATCAACACCGAGACTCACTTCGTGGCAGTCTTCTACCGTATATGTCATTTCATAAGCACCTTTAAATCATATATACTGAAGGATAGGTGAAAGAAATCATGATTGGGCTGGTTTACCATTTGTGTTTATCAACAGTACGATATGTTCCTTCTGGCCTTGATGATTCATATTCACACGAAGGATGTACTGTTCAGTCGAAACACATCATTGAATGCCACAATACAAGTCCCGACTCTCAATTTGTGGACACGAGTGATCCACATGGAATTTCCGTCAATGTTTCTACCATTGAAAATGCAGTGAAAGATCCGTCGAATTTCAGTGTTGAACTTCACGCGCAGTATTCTTTTTTATCGCCAAGTGATTCCAAAACATCATTTTTTTTCACCGAATCGCATAGTTTTCCAGCTGGATGTACAACTAAGATGGTAGACTTTTCGAATGATCCTGCCTACAGTAACAACGTATGGCTTGTGTGTGTTGATGACAGTGAAGCATCTCATTCTTTTGCAATCTACAAGGGCACTGCTACAGGCACTTCAATTTCATGGACAGCTTCAATCAACACAACTCTTGAAACTTTGGCATCTGATTGTGATCCGTCTTATTCATTTTCTAAAATTTCTATTGCCAAGATGGATGCATACGACGGTTGGATGACAACTCGGATTGATTTCCTGTTTACTATTGATGATTATTCTGATATGCCTGTTCTCGGAACATTTATTTTTGTGGATTTGTTTGGACCTGGAAATTTATTGCACTGGTTTTTAGAAGATTCCGTTGCAAGTTTTTCAGTGTATCCTCAATACTGTGTAAAATTTAATGATCTATGGACAGATTCTACCATGCCTTGTTTTAAAGAGGTTTGTTCTGTCAATGATGCCAATTTGAATTTTGCTGGATTTGAAGATTGGATGTTTCCTTCTTACGATACTTACAGTGCTGGAACACTTGGAATTGCAGTGCTGAGTTGCGAATACATAGCACATAACCCCATTCCACCTTCTTTCTGTTTAAATTCAGATGATTTTGTGTCCACGTGTCGGGTAAGAAGATTTTTGGCCTCGGATTTCAACAGTGTACTTCCTGCTGCTGCAAGTACAACTACAATTAATGACATTTCAATGTTTCCCTCTGATAAATCCAGCGACAAATGGAAACAAGTTCAGCCATTTCAGAGCATTGGCATTGCATGTGTCTCACCGGAAGAAAGTGAAAACGGACTTTGCAAAAAACAGATTGTGATAGTGCCCAACAACAGAGATTCGAGTCTTTACACAAGTCGGTACTATGTATTTCAAATCAATGTTAATTTTACGGAAACCGAAGACCAAAGTTTATCTGTTTCTGATGATGTAAACGAATACAGTTTGAATTCTCAAACAACAACAACTGGCACAATGACAGACGGAACCCCGGTTGATTTGATTTTTGATGATACTAAATTGGTCAATGGCGATGGATTTGATTTCATGTACAGTGCTACAGTGAATGACGAAAATGATTATAAGCCATCTGTTGGAACAATATCTTTTTTATTTGCAAGAATGTTTTACAGTGTTGGTTTTGGAAGAAAGACAGCCATCTTTGTGCTGCCACTAAAACAAAATTATGAATTTTATGATCCTCCTCAATTTAAACTTCTTGACGTGTATTTTTTGCAAGTCGATGAAAAATTTGGGCATTATTATTTAAATAATGCAAAGATTTTTGGAATTACTACAAACAAAATAATTGCCGAGCCCCTTTACTCAATGGAAGATGTTGTAAACATAGAGAATATGGGAGATGAACCAACTGAAAATATAATTTGCAATTTTCAAACATCTTTGAATGATTACATACAGGCAATTATGTTTAACATTGGAGCTGATGATGATCCAGATTTTCAGTCAACATTTTCTGATCCTGGATTTCACAATTATCCACTTATTCATCCAACGACTACGCAATTCTCGGGATGTTCAAGTCAATTAGGAAGTGCAGGAGATGCCCGGTTTTATTATCATGGAAATGATATTGTTGTGAAAGCTTCTTTTGGAGATGCAATTCCCGAAGACATTTCACCAATTCAAAGGGTCCATACAATAACAATGTACAGCACCCTATATTCCGGTGGGCAGGCGATTGGCACAACAAGTACAAGTGTTGACTTGATTGTCGGAGAAACAGTATCGTACCTTATTGTATCAAATGATGTAACATCAACAAATGAACGAATTGAAGTTGCAAGCAACAGAATTTGTCTTGGGCGTATGCAGGATGAATATGACCGAATTTTAATAGAACATCTTTTTGTGTATTACATTACAGACGATGTTGATCCGCTCTACTACGTGTTCAACTCGATTGATATTTATACAGACCCTGAATACCACGTTTACAAAAATAAAACAATTCTTAAAACGGAATTTCCTGCAACGTTTGATCTTTTGTGCAATCAAGGAGAAGATGCAACAAATTGGTATGTTGGGGTTTTTACGTTTGATACCGAATTTGAATTGAATACGGATAATTCTATACCCGTTGATTTTGCTGAACCAATACTATCAAATGAAGGATTTGAGATTTTAAATCTAAATTATTACTCGAATTTTGATGAGATTGGAGCAAAAATATATGTATACAAACACGAACTTCTAGCGGGATATGATTTGGTTGATATTGAGTTTAGAACAAAAACAACTCAATATCCCAATTACAAGCAAATGGCGACAACACTTTTTGAAAACTCTGGAAATTATCAGTTTTGTGCCTTTTCTGTTGATTTGTCGACAAAAATTTTTGTGCACCACTGTTTTGATTTTTCTCCAGAGTACCGCAACTTTACCGAGTTTGATTGTGGGCACCTTTCATTGACTGTAACCCAAAAATCAAATCAAGATTACCACTGGGATCCACAGAGTGAAGCAGTATCATTCATGTGCAATGGCACTAACGATGACGGCGATTTAACGCGTTCGTGGTTCTACAGTTTTGAAAGTAAAACTCTGCACCTTGTCACTGACGATGGTCCGTTTGACACGAAAGCTACTACCGGATACGACACTGTTTTTGTCAAAACTATTCCCGACACTACAGGTAAACTCAATAACTTTGATGTTGTTGGTGTTGATCACAGTGATCCAGACGACATCTTCTTTTCAACGCGATACAATATTGAAAAGGGAATCTTTTCGGTTTGTGTGACATCCAACTATGATGCTTCAGAAGAATGGAATCAGGATGCACTGGCCGATGCCATCCAAGTCACGTTTCCCGTTGCCGCATCATTGACAGTTTCTCTTTATTCTGATGAGTCATTTTATCATAGTCCGTCTGTTTCATCGGAAACCCAAGAAAACACACTTGATGATTCTGATTCTCCTGTATCAAACTTTGGTCCTGCATTACAATTTGACAATCTTTTACAATTCTCAAGACTTGCACTTGAAAAGAAAATAACATTTTTTCAGTTTGTTGTCCAAAAAAACTTTGATCCTTTTTACAGCCTTATTGGGTATTTTTATCAATTTCCAATCCTGGATGATACTGATTTAGGGATACTCATTTTTTTGTCGCCATTGGAATCAAACTTTACATTACTTCTTATGAAAGATGACGAGTACGAAAGTAATATCTTTAACGTTTTTGACGACAGAAATGTTTTTTGGACCAACTGTCCCAATAGTGATTTTTTTGTGTTTGCTTTTTTTACAACAGATGCAACAACAGGATGCAATGTCAATCCAAGCGTACTTGATTCAACTGATACAAATGCAGTCACACGACTTTTGCAGCTACGATTGGAACAAACTATTGATGATAATGTCATGCTTTGTTTTGGTGCGTCCAGTGTTGTTTATGGCAATGAGTGTGGACAGCACCCTCTCATTCATACAAGCACCGAAGACTGTGCAAGCGAAGATGATCCCTTTGTATGTGTTGACGGTGATGGAGAAATCTTTGCGTTTAATACAATCCTCAAGAATGTAACGACGCAATGCTTGAGCATGTCGGGGACGTGTGCATCGACCGCTGCATTCACTTCTGATACCTATAGCGGAGAAGATTATCTCAGCCTTGAAGAATGCAAGCAACTTTGTATTGACACGACTGACCCTACAGCAACGTGTGCATTCTTTAAACACGCCAATCAGGATTGCACGTTGTATCTTCGTTCTGATATTGACGACGAGTTTTTGGGAGAGCCCTGTGAAAATGGAGTACTTGGATTTATTTGCAGATTAAAGGGCAGCAATGAAGTTTTATCTACTCAAGTAATTCTTGACGATTCCGATCCTGCATTCTACACTGGAATTTATCAAGGAGAAACGTTGTTGGCAACTATTGTTCATGGAGAATTAAATGCTTCAAGCATGAAGATGGATCGATCAGGACAGGAAACTGCTTTTGTGTTGGAGTTTCAATCATCGTTTAATGTTACTGGAGGTCAAGTCATCTACGTTTGTGGTCATGATGACGATGCATACACTGAAGATTCTACCGACGACCGAGTTTTGTTTACGCATCCTGCAAGTGAAGACGACCATTTTGTGAATACTACTGTGCAAGAATGTTTTGTAAGCACTCACAGTTTAACATTTCACGAAAAACAAGTATCTAATTCTGCTGATCCAACTATGGAATCTTGTTTTGATAAACAAGCCAGTGGAGTTTTCTTTGCTCAGGGTACCAACGACGACGGTTCATTCAAGTTTTACAACATCAAACCTGATGCTTCATTATCAAAGAGTTCCCCTCCTTCGGTTTCTGTCTTATTGGGACCTGCAATTGTGGATGAACAGTGGACCAAAACTTCAGAGCATTTGGTAACTTTTTCTGTTGCGCCCGATAAAACGCTTAAATCTGTTGTTGCATATGGACCACCTTCTCCGTATGCCCTCAACGATAGATTTTCACAGACATACTGGTACAACTATCTTGTTTCTCCGACAGGCACTGCACCAAACGAAATTCGGCCAGTGAGACTTGAACGTGTAGACCGATCCAAGTCTAGTACTGAACATGGTGCCGGAGGAAGCGATCCCGTTGATCCCAAAACCGCGTTTACGCCGTTTGGGATTGAAAACAGTACTACCTTTGATATCAGCGATGTGTTGTGGGGACGATTCCTCAACTTTAAGGCGTATTTTTTTCAGGAAAGCGGTAGTATCGAAGAGAATGAAGAGGTTGAGTTTATTCACAAGTACATCTTTAGCATGTCGGAAGCTTTTTCGCGCAAGATGTGTCCCGGGTTTGATTTTAACAACACCAATGCAACTGAAACTTTTCCGGATGGTGAATGTGTTATGACACGATTATCTCATCCAGTGATGCGGCCACTCTTTAGTGAACAGGTAACACTGGGAGATCGCAAGTTTGCGCTTGGGTTTACGCCATACCGGGTTTCACCTTTCATGGGTGTCTACCTCGATGATGAAGGAACTGACCGAATTGTTATGCCGGACGACGCTTTCATCGAAGAGCACGGAGGAATCGGATTTGGTGCTGCTTCTTCGGTGGACGAATTTGAAAACCAGACTGTTTACTCTTTTGGCGGGTTTGATTACGGTCCCGATCCAGTCTTTAGACCATTTGAAAAGCTTCAGTTTACTACGGATGATGCTACTATGCAATGGCAACCGGTATGGCATCGAGAGTCTCAAACTTTTGGTTGCAAAGACGACAACGTCCAATGCACTTACTCTGATGATTTTTACGACAACGTTGTTCCTCAAACTAATTTGGGAACTGTACACCACAAGTTGAGCACTCAGATGCACGTTACTGGGCATGCACACAGTCCAAACGAGTTTTGGCACTTTGTAACACAGCGGAATTTTCAATTTCCGTCTGTGCGGGACAGCGCAAAGTGTGGTCCCGGAGATGTTACGCTCAACTTTAACCGATTGGACGATGTTAATGTTGGCAACACGTTTGAAAAGATTTCTGAATCAACCGAGTGCAACAACGAACTCAAGATCCAAGTGCCGCTCACGCCCAATAAGGATGTTGACTTTTCAACAGATGACTCAATTTTCAAAAACAGCCAAGAAACATTGTTTACGTTCTTTATCAGTCCTAATCCCGATGCATATCGACAAAATGTGCTTTCCATGCTCTTTCAAAACACCCGAAAGCTTCCAGAGTTTTTAAAGATATGGCCTGCTTTACTCAATCTCGACTCTTTTGATCCTTCCATCTATCAACTTTTACCAAAGGACACAACTCAAGCATGGGCAAAAGATTGTATTGGAAGCAGAGGCGTTCGGATGCACGAGCACGAGGGCTCTAGAGGCGACGGTCACTATAGTGATTGTTATCCTCAAGACACTGGCACAATGCTCTTTCTTTACAAAGACAGACCCGAAAACACAGTTGGGCCGTGGGTTGCAAACGATTGTAACAGTGACATTTCCAGTACTACTATTCTTGATAGATTTCAGTACAAAAAGCAGAGTCCCCCAAACCAATATTCTTGGGAAATTACGTTTAATGACGACACTGACATCTTTAACCCAAAAAGTGCTACTTCTTCTCAAACGTATTGGACAATTGAAGGAGGTTCCGCACAGGCTTTTTTATATTTTCTTAACAATACGAATTCGGACATTGCATTTTTGGCACGGGAATGTGAGGTTGGAAACCTTGCTCTTATCAAGATGATTGCATTCTTTGATGCTCCGGATACTCAATTCAAAAAACCCGATGTTATGAATAAGCAGTATACGTCCGCTGGTAATACTTTTGATCTTTCAAAGGCCTACACACCAGCATTTTTTACTGATGTGTTTGATTGTCTCCATACAACCATTTATCTTGGACACAACAACGATCATCTCAAGCAATTTTGCAATGAAAGGAATTACCCCAGTGGAACTCGGCATCTTTCGTGGTACAATGTAGATGGTGCTTCAACTCCGACGCCCGAAAACATGAATGAAATATGGCCCACCACTGTTTCGGGACACAAGTTTAATTTTCCTACAAAGGTGGTAGACGGGTTTAGTTCTGGTGATGATACTATTCCTTCTGGTGCCAACGGTGCTACATGCGGAAAAGAAATGTGCCTTTCTCCGTTTCCAGCACTGTTGCCTCCTTTCCAACGCAACTGCGATTTTTATGGCATTGACGATCTTCCAGCCAATAACATTGAATGGCGCAAGTGTCCGATGATGCCAAATCACAATTTTTACAGTTCGGATCAAACCAATGGCGATTCTGGAGATAATAGGTTTTTCAAAAGACAAATTTGGCGACACCCTGCATTTTGGTCACGGGACAGTGGAGTATGGACATCTAAAGCGTTTAGGTACGACGCTCTTCCTTTTCATCATTATGCTATTTTTAACATTCTAATAGGTACAACATTAACAAGTTTCAGACTACGCCGGTCAAGATTAAAAAGGTGTTCAAGTCTGTTGTTGATGGTGCTTCAGCTAATTCTACTGTTTTGGGAGAACTTAGATGCGCTCGAAGTGGGGCAGTGAGTGCACAGAGCACGGTGGATCCAGACTTGTTTTACATTTGTGGTGGCATTTCTTTTTCCGAGATTACAAGTGGCTGTTCATTCTGCGAGGTTTTCAATGTAAAGACTGGGAAGGGTGCTTCGGTTGACGGTATAGACACCAGCAATCTTGAGTCGTGTGGAACCAAAAACATTATTGGGCTTAAGATTAACCAAGGGATTGAGTCTCCACAAGACGAGTTGTCAATTGACTGGGTTGTTGTTCAGTTTGTGTGCGCTCCTTCTGCATTATTACTTGCTGATTCTCCAAGGGCCACTCCCCTTTCAAATTCATATCTTTCAATCCCCGACTCTATAAAAGAAATTCACTACGCAAAAACATCTGCACACGGCAATGTAAAGAGCGTTTCTTTTCATCAAATGGAGTTGATTTCAGAGCAGGGGACTCCGCGTGCATTGCCTCTGACTGCAGCAGTGTTTAAATCAAGTATTGCTGGAGCTGGATCCGTCTGTTTTATTCCTGGAAAGGCAGCACTCTATCTTGATTACACCAAAACTGGCACGAGTGACAGCGGATCTGTCATTGTTAGTGTGCAAGTGACTGGGCTGGATGTAACGGCAACCACATCCAGCGAGACTACTGTGAAGCATGTTATTGCAGATGATATGACGTGCATTGATGCCAACGGGTTGACACAATCTAATGGTTCTCGGATTATTGGATTCTGGGCGCAGGACAAAGTAACTCCCTTTGAAAGTGTTAATATTGATTTAGAGATTCTAGCTTTGAACAGTACTGAATACTCTTTTAGTTCAGAGCCTCGATCCTACTACTTTGACCGTGGATCCAACATGGAAACAGTTTTTTCCGACTACCGCTGGAGAACAACAAAGGGGTTTTACCAGAACCCAGAGCCCCCTATCGTATGGGCGTGCAAGGACGAAGGCGCCGGTGTAACGTGCGGGGACAACATCGACTGTTCAACCAACACATCGTGTATTGTAAAATATTACGATTCTGCTTCTACGTCTGTAAAAGATACTGTTGAGATTAACATTGCAAAAGCTGAATATCAGGACTTTGGATACATTACACCAACAGAGTCGCTGCATTGTTATTCTGGGTCTCAGTTCAAAGCGTACCCCATCAACTTTACGCTTGTTCCCAGTGTGTTTGGAAAAGAAGATTGTGATACTGCAAGAAAAGCAGCGGGTGCAGACTTTTCAATGATGCTCGTACAAAGATTTGTATTAGAGAGAATGGGGTTGCCTCACTTTACGGAAGGTGCACCCAGAATGATGATTCGAACATCCGAGGCTTGCAGCGACAATACTACGCAATGCCACACATACCAGAAGCCCGACCTTGATGTTGGCAATGCGCTAAAGATGTGTTTTCATGCAATGGGATGTGAAAAAGACGAATATGTCAATGTAACTGGGGATGGACCAGACTACGAATGCGAAGCCTTTGAAAAGTGTACAGAGATTGTTACTGGAAAATATCAAGACATGGGGACTAATGCTGGATTCAGGCCCCGGTGTACACTTGTTCAGGCTTGCGCAAGCCCTGGATTCTACCGACACCATTCTCCCTTTGATAATGTTTTTGGACAGGTTGTGCTGGGACAGTGTCATTCCAAAACGCGGTGCGGAAGCGGATCGTTTGCAAGTGGCGTCTCTACTGCCCTGCGCGACTCGGTATGCGTAGAGTTTCAAAACTGTGATTTTTCTACTCAGTTTCAAAATTCTAGCGGGGATGGGGATCAAGACCGGCAGTGCATTGAAACAACCACGTGTTCTGATCTTGGGCTTGACACTCTTCAGAATGCTACACGCACAAGCGACACCGTATGCGTAAACGTTTCAATTACTTGCCCCTTTCCATCTCAATTCTTTGATTCCGAATCGGGGGGGTGCCAAGACGCAAGAGTGTGTGGCGTCAAAGAGATTGAGGCATCCGGGATGACTGCAACTACCGACAGGGTGTGCACAAGTCTACAAGAGTGCTCATTCTATGAAGTGGAGGTCCCAGGATCAACTGGACTTCAGTTTGAATGTCTTCCGGTTGAACATGCCTCTAAAATGGAAGAAATTGCAATGATGGCAGCTGCTGGTTCAGTGGGGATTATTGCATGTCTATTCTACGTTCTTTTTCCTAATCTAGACGATACTCAAACACGTTGAGAACTGATGCTGGATTAGAATACCTACAATCTTGTGTTAGACTCGAGGCATGTACATTGAAAAGGAAACCCCTTACATGTCTCTCACTGCATCAATGTCTGGAGCAATACCTTCAATTTTTGCGGTGCACGTTTTACCAATGTACCATCCATCATTGAGCTGATAAGTAAGAAAACGCTGCATCCCACAACAATCGCATACTCCATGGGTTGGATTTGCCAAAGAGTAAATGTTAATTTCTTTCCACAGCTCATCCCTCAAGTCTCCGGCTCTTTCCAAGCTTGAATCTATACCGGATGGAAGGATAGCCATGACTCTGTCGTACAGTTGAGGCCATAGTTTCAGTCCAGCACTGCTGTAGTTTGTTGTAGCCAACACTTCTAGCATTCTTACAAATGATTGTACTCTATTCTTTCCCAAAAAGCATGTGTTGTGTTTTGTTGACCAAGCTCCCGCAATCCGTGAAACCACTTCTTCTGTAGGCACTGGTGTGGGTCCTTTGCATCGCTCTACAAGTGTTTCTTTGCTGACTGTATCAAAGTGGTCAGAAAGAAAGAGTCGTTGTTCGTATGCTTCTTCCTCGATAGTGTCTATGCTTCCTGTTTCAGAAACAGTGTCCCAGTCTCCCGGCATGTCATTTGGTTTGTAAATCCAAAATCCAAAGAGCTGATCATTATCTTCATTGTCTTCAGTCACAAGAAACAAGTCTTCCGAGTATTCTCCATGGTTTCCTTCAATCAAAACTTCTACAAACTTTCCCACCAGCTCAATTCCCATTCTATCTTCTTCCCGTGCTTGAGACGAATTGACAAGAGACATGACTGCACAATCATGCACTGCTTCAATACTCTTGGGATGCGTTGCAGGCCAGAGTTCCCTGTTCCTGATTTCAGATGGAAATGAATGTTGCATCATGTGGATGCATGCTTCAAATGAAAGTGCCAGTGGTGGTCTTGATGGATGCAAGGCAATGAGGCCTTCCGTGATTGGAGTTTTCATAATGTAGCAGGTTTTCAAATCACGAGGAATAAAGTTTTCCAGTGCTGGAAATCCACTGGTGATTTTCATCTCCAGTTCCTTGGAAGTATAAATTTTTTCAAACATGTCCAGTGTAATTTGACGGCATGTTTCGCTGAGAAGTTGCCATGTGAACGGCGATTGTTGCATGATTGTAGTTGCAATCAATGAATCAGAGGGCTCAACAAGTCCAAGCTGGCCACAAACGTGTCTGATCTTAAAGATCTCACTCTCTAGTTGAGCATATGTTACTGGGGAATCAACAGTTTCGCAGTGTTCTATAATCAACCTTCTTTGCATCATGGAACAGTGAATGCATGCTTTCTGGGGCTTACAAAGGTTGCATGCTTGTGACATTTTAAATTTTAAACTCTAAGAAGTAAAGTGTATACACTACTAATGGCAGTTACCACAGAAGTATCCCCTTTTCTAATTAGCGACGGAACTTCTTTCACGGACCTTTTGAAGATCTTATATTTTCTCCGATATTTTCCACGTTTATCCTAATTTGTGTGTTGTTGATCCTTTGAACAAATGTTCCCAGGTAAACGTTGTTCCCGTCGTCGTTTTTTGCATCGTACTTTGGCCAAAACACTTTGGATCCAAGGCTTAATTTGAAGTCTGCGCCTACAAACAGTGTTGCAAGACCCGACACAATAGTTGGAATGCAAATCATCCCTAGTGCATCGTGCAGCGCATTATCTGTCTGTGCGAGTGTTAGAACGCCAGTTGGATTTTTACCAAATGGACTCATACCTTGGATGGCTGCATTGCAATGCCCATATAAATGTATTCCTTTGGCACTTTATCTGTGAAACTTCCTTTGTAGTATTCCGGGAGAACTTGTCCTCTAAATCTGTTTCTGGAAGTTAGACACTACACACTAAAGAACTGCAATAATTTTACCTTCTTTCTCCTGGTTTCAAAATTACTGGACTAAATGGATGGGCGCCAACAATTTCGCCAAAACGCCTTTTACCGATTGACGCCTAAGGCTGGAACATCAGTGAAAGGGCAACGGTTTGTTCAAGGAAAACTTCCACCTTTAGATACTCCAACTGAGCGTCGTGGTAAGGGTTCACTTGTTGCAGTTCTTCTTCTTCTGTTGGCATACCCGTTCGGTATTTTTTCCCTTCCTTTGTTCCGCCTCCGCTTGCGCGTTTTCTCATTCTTTAAAAGCAATTCTAGAGTCTACAGACCCTACAATTCAAATATATAGCGGTTCTGAAGTGAAATACATTGGGCCTTTATTCATTTCTTTGGGAATTTGTATTATTGGTTGTTTGGAATTTAGCAAACCGATTTTATTTGTACCACTTGTTATAAGTGCCGGAATTATAAGTTCGTATATTGCGTGGACAGTACCCACAAGTTTATCGGTCATTCTTTTTTCTGGGATTTTAGTGCCAGCAGTTGCAAATGGATTTTGATGATCATGAAGATAGCGGAGAAAAAATCCGGGAGATGATTTCTGTTCAAATGGAACAGGTAAAAAATGCCCCAAATGCATACTATTAAACTCTGACACTTTATTAGGTATCTACCATCTACGAATCCTCGCATACAATTCGCTCTGCATGTGATATTCTTCACAACAGCGTTTCCGACCCTGGATTTACGTCTTCTGCAATTGAATCTGTTCTCCATTTTGTCCGAGACTGCATCAGGTAAGATTTATTTTAATATTTTTTGTGCCATGTGTCTAATTTTATAAAAGGTGTCTTTTTCTCTATGGATTTTTTGTTTACAAAGTGACGAAAAAACGCAGCCGCGATCAATCGGAGAGCATTGTTTTTGCAGTGGATCATACTGACATTACTCTGGAATTCTCCAAGGGAGAGTGGTTCCCCGTATTCAAAGAAGAAACAAAGTCCCAGGCGAGCAAAGTTCGTATGTTGATGTGGAGGCGTCCATCCCTTGATTTTGGACTTGATTCTCCTGCACATGCTGGTCTTCGCCCTGCGGAACGTCTTGAGGAAATCCTGCACAACATTCGTACCAGAGATGCACTCAACTCTCGGCGGGCGTTGTACACTTCGTTTGAAGAGATGCAGTCAACCTCGAGCGGAAAGCCCTGGTTCAGTGGTGCCTCTGCTCAGGGGTACACTGGTCTGTACGGGTTTGGCGCCAGCCAGGAACTTGATGTGGACGATCTCATTTCTAACCGAGAGGAGATGCACATGCGCCTTGGTTCCATGACCAAAGCAATTCAGTCACAACAGTTTGCTGGGATGCCCGCTGGTTCCTCGTTTGTGTCTCTTCTTCCAAGCATTCAAGACACTGAACACAAAGAGTTTATGATTACCGATGGATCCAAGGTAAATTTTCCGTGAACAAAATAACGCATGCCAACGCTTACATTTCCAAAGGGACTTTTCCAAGCGGCGCATCTTGCAGGAGAGAATGATACTCGTGGTTTGATTCGGACACTTCAGATTGATACTTATACTGCAACTGGTACACCGCCTCAGGCTGCGGGTGTAAACTCCAACACAGAACGAGTAAGTACATTTCCGTCTGCTTCAAGTGTTGGTGTCTAACGTATGTGTAGGTTGCAGGGTCTGAAAGAATCACCAACTTTGCGCTCGACAGTTTTGATCGTCGATGCAAAGAACTTCGAGAACTTATTAATCCAGTCATAGAAGAACTTTTTGGAGTCAACTTTGACGAGTACTTGGATGTAACTAAGTTTGCGAGGATTTTACCAATTCTTACTGAAGGAGCAGCAGTCCACCTTGCTTCTAAAACATACAAAATTCAAGAAAAGGACATTGATTCTTCCAGGCTAGAGAGTATGCGGGACTCTTTGTTGTACGGTCAAGCAACTAAAGCTCAAGTCGGTGCTCCGATTGCACCAAAGAATAAGGGAAACGACAATGCTGCCAAGGACGATCTTCAAAAACAAGAAGACAGAAAAGCCAGAGAGGAAGAGAGAGCTTTAGAATAACTTTAAAATCTTCTGTATACTTTTCCATCTGTTACCGAGTTTATTTTGGGTCCAATGTAAATCATGATTGATCCAACCTACACATCAGTTAGATAGTATCACAATGTTGGGAGCAATAGACTTACAATAATGCAAAAGATTACAGTCACTATAAACGGGAGATATGTCAGGAATCTGTCGGTGTCATTACTGTCTCCCAAAAAGGGTGAAGTTGTAGTAGTTGGCGTCCCGCATTCCGTTTCTCCAATTATAATACCAGCAGAAGATCGCGTAGTAAGTCCAAAATAAAATGTCATCAAAAGAGGTACCTAAAGAATAGTAAGCTCCTGAAACGCAGTACACACAAACAATATTACCTTTGAAAAAAATGAAAGAAATGAAAACCACACTTCCTGTTTGACTCTAAGTTCTTGTAAATTAGAGCCTTTGTTTTTCCACTGTTGGTAGGTAAAGTATCCTTGTACAACAGCAAACAAAGAAAACGTAAATGATACGTATCCAACCTACACTTTTCATCAGAACCCTAATAGCATTGTGTGTTGATTAAGACTTACAAAAATGTAAACAACTGAAGGTGCATCACTGGCGCTTGTTCCTTTATAAAAAAGATACCACTGCACGGAAAAAAATGCAGTGTAAATGACAGACGCAATCCCAAACAAACTGAATGCATGTCCAAACATGAGTTGGCTTCGTGCAACATCGCTAGCGTATCCTGCCATGATGACAAAAATTTGAATAAATGCAGTAAACAACAGCATTCTGATATCTGGTGGCGCAAGAAACAAAAGTTCAAGCACCACCAACATTAACGATGAACTTAATGCATAGTCAATCCAGCGAACCTAAGATGGTGTTAGCCAAGCAAACAACAGGTAAGGCTAATCAATCTTACCACGTTGATACCGTCCAACACTTGATTAACGTAAAATGAGGAACCGCTTCTAATTGAAAATGCTGCAAACAAGTGATGAAGTCCAGAAATCAAACTGTATACAGGAACCTAAGTAGTGTTAGATAAGGCATCGGCTCAAAATGGAGAATTATTACCAGATAGGTTGTTTTGAAATTTCCAACGTCGTCAGATTCTACGTAGATGGTGCATGGTTGTCCAGCTGAACACTCGCCAAGTTCATGAACTTCCCATCTATTGTAAGACAATTTTACAGGAACCGTCCAAGGATCATCTGCAATTCCAGTCAAAATGTACATGGTAATGGCCAATGACAAGTGAAGCGATGCTAAGATCAACTGCCACGTTTCAAAACTTTTTGTGCTCCACCCATTTAAGCTAGCAATTGAAAACACGAGCGCAGTTACCCCTAGGGGCGCTGCAATGATGGTAGCAATTTCATAGTTCTCCATCTTTTAAATATTGAGATGTCAAGTTAATAGAGGTTGCATTTTTAATCTGTATCCCAAACTACAGTGACTGATTGCGGTAGAAAATACACAACAGCACCACTGACAGATATCCCTGTTTCTTTTTTGAACCCGTCCATGTATCTTAATAGCTGAGCAATGTCCGATACAGCCGACTTTCGCACTTTAAGCTCGAGAATAATTGTTGATTCCCCTCTTATCAACAAGTCACACCTGCTTTGGTGTTGGCATTGCATTTCTTTTTGACATGAAAAGGGAGTTGATCTTACCGATTTGTTCCAATGACTGTGCAAGTTCCATCCGATGCAGTAAAGTGAGTGAGGATCTAAATGGAGTTAGAAGATGGGTTTTTTTGAATCTAACGCATAGCATACCGATCGTTCACTTTCGACGTGAAATCCTCTTGCTCTAAGTTCTGCTTCCAATGATTTTGAATATGCCCTGTGTAACGGTCAGAATTATAGAGCGCGTAATTTTCAAGCAATAACTACCGTTCACAAAAGTTTCCCCCCAGTTTTTGAAATACGTATTGGATCGCCTGTAAACGTCATAAGTTATGCTCCTCTTTCTTTTGGGGCGGGCCAGCAGTATAACCTCTTCAACTTTTGTCTCCATGATTTTGGACTCGACTTGTGCAAAGGTGTTCACTTTTGTGCCAAAAAAATTCAGATCTTTTTAATACCAGATTTCAGTATTTTTTTCTATGTGATTTTTGAGAAAGGGCACAATTTTGCACCAGAATATTCAGATTTTTTTATTGTGGATTTTTTTAAATTTATTTTAGCCACGTGGCAGAATAAATTATGATGTTTTTATTAAAGGATTTTAGAGTGCTGATATTTGAGTATTCAAAATAACAAGAAGTGTATATTTCTCAGTTAAGCGGCTAATTTCAACCCTGAGGGTGCATTTTTGTTGAGATGAATCAAACTAGAGAAGAACAAGAGGTAGTGGACAAAGCGCTGAGTGTTGGAGAACAGGTGAAACAAACAAGAAATGGCACCGAGGAGGACATTGGGACCATCAATCTTGGGATTGACGTTATCACCACATGGGCTTCCGTCTGTCATATTGGATGCACAGAAGAAGAACAGAGAAAAATCAAAACCGCAAAAGCCCGCCTAGAAGAGTACCAATACGTTGCATACCACACTGTATTTTCACAACGGTAGAAATAACTTTTAAACCATGTTTGTTTTACGTTGTTCCTATCTAATGCCGCGCTAGTTCAACTTGATTATTTTCATTATTTGGGTTTACTGTAAAGCGTAATGGACACCATGTTATATATTTGTTCTTTCTATCAAGCAAGATTCGACTGACCATAATGACAATGAGTGAAGGACAGTTTTATTGGGCCAGAATGGCTGTGAATATTGGTAAGATTTCCTATCCAACCTTATTTTTTACTGCGCTAACGGCTTGGTAGTTCTTTTGGCTGGGATTGTTGTTGTTGGAATCTACCAATCACGCTACGAGTACGATGAACCTGATGGTGTTGATTTCTCTCAAAAGTCAATGCTTATGGGGTTTGGCTCTGGCCAAATCCTGCTTGGAGTTGGGTTCCTGGGACAGCTTCTCGTGTACAGCATGAGGGCTGAAAATACTGATGACATGAGCAAACCACTTTTGCAAGTCATTCTTTTGATTCTTACCGTATCTTCATGGTGGTACTTTGCATTCATTCAAATGGACTATAACGATGACAAGCATGCCTACGGAAACAAGATTGATGGACTTCGCCAAGTTACAAGATTCATGAGTTATGTCTTTACGGGTCTTGTGATTGGAATTTCTACTCTTTCTTACAAGGGTATGATGATGAACAACGATGAAAAGAATCAGTATTGGAAGACAATGACTAGACATGTTGCAGTTGCATCGTCTATTCTTTTCTTTGTCTTTTACATTGTCGACATGCATTCAATAAACACCACTGGAGGTTCTCATAATGCTGACGGAGACCGTGCTGGCGGTGCATTAGACGATAAGTACTTTGGCGAGGTTGGAATCAACAAACTTCTCATCATTGGTCAATGTATTACTGCTGTTCTTGCTGCTGTGGCCTTTGCAGTAGAGGCAGTCTTGTGTTTTATCGATCTTAAGATGGAAACGATCTACAATGCATGCAAATACACTCTTGCTTGTGCAGGATTTGTGTTTGTATCGCTTGGATCCATCTACGGTGCCCACCAAGAGTTTGGCACTCAAAGAAATCTTCCTGCCTATTCGATTATGACTGCAATTGGCATTCAGTTTTTTGCATACGCCATGATTTTCTTTGCGCTCAACAGCACGAATGTAACCATGGGAGGATTCATGGCTTTGGACAAAAGTCGTCACAGCAAGGGAATGTACTATTAGATAGATACCATGTAGCGGGTTTTATTGTCTCTACACAATTACACGTGACCAACTAAGTATTGATGAATCCCTCCCAGCTCCTCTTCCTAGCCTCCCATCCTGAAGAAGCAGATGACTCTGTGTTGAAATGGATTAAAAAAAGGATTACATCCAAGTTCTGGGACAATCCAGTTTTGTTAAGAGAGGCAGTGCGGGTTTGGCACCATTGCGGTGGTTCTTTTGAGGATGGCGTTTACCTAACGCACGAACAATTTGAGGACGCAGCTGGGTCGTTAGCCTCTCCCCTATCGTGCGGAAAACTTATTGTGCACATGGCATCCTCGTATATTATTGACATTCCACGATTGCTTTGCCCGGAACAAAACATTGTTTCTATTCTCAATGTCGAAGCACTAGTCTCAAAACATGCGTCAACGGTACGTTTTAACCTTATCCCGCTAGAGTGCAGCTCTGATCCTTGCAATCAAGGTATCCTTTGACAAAACTAGCGATGCATTTTTGCATGCAATACTTCGTATTCGGTTGCAGCCGCACCGCTTGGCTCTGTGTGGCTCGACGGAAATGCCCTATCAAAAGATTTCAGAGCAGCTGACAACTGATGCCAATGAAGAGTTGGGCCCCATCATTGATGAACCCATTGAAAACAGAGTCAAGCGCATTGACTGGGAATCTGACACGATTAACCCAGAACTGGCAATGCTGGCCATCCACATCCTAGTCGAGCTACTGCAGATTGCGACTCCCGCGGTAATTTCTGAATGCAATTTGCTCGAGGAGGAGTCTTACGTTTACACTAGGTACTCGTCAACAACATGATTGCATTTGACAACAACGAGGGCTGTTTTGCATGGTGCACTCTTGATGATGGTAATCTTATTTCCTGATTCTCAGAGACCCTTTCTCACACTCTGCAGGTCAAGAAGAACTTGGATTTATTCACGAGGGATCATTCTACGTTGCCGGCGGACCTAGGGCGCTTAGCGGCCTTCTTGTTGCTTTTCTTGCGCTTCGGTGCCCTGGGGATCCTACCTTTTTGGCTTGTTGCAACCCCTCCACCTCCCCTGACTGTTTTGCAAAGGAACTCCTTCTGGAGGCTTAGGCCCAAGATTTGTTGGCACACGGCCAACTTTTCTTCTGAAAGCGGCACCATTGAAAAGAAGGTATCGTCCTTTGTGATTAAGCCATCGTCCATCAAATCTCGCACCTATAGCGCAACTCAGAAGATACACTTGGACGCGTTCTGCACCAGATTCTTACAATAAATTCGATCGTATTCTCGGACACTTTAAGTGTTTTGGCCACCGGATAGAGTGTGAATATTTTATCCTGCTTGGCACACGACTCTGCAACTACTCTGTGCCTTTGGGGGATTTAGATGCGGTATTTCAAAAAGGGATTAGAATAAACGTACATGTGACCATACAATTGAAATGCTATTCGCCCATACATCTGGGGCATATCCACGACTTTGGAAGTCATGTTATTAAAAACTAATCTACACGTCGTCTTCCGGAGCAACGCCACCGCCAGTCGACCCGGTGACCATGGTGACTTCGGCATCCTTGCCCGCCAGCTTCATGCGCTGAAGGGCGGCAACCACAGCCTCTTGGCGTGCAGTGTCCTCTGCCGCAGCCACATGGCTGTTCTCGGACGCAACGGTGGGAGCACCGTGAACCAGATCGGCAGTGTAAAAAATGTTCTCTGTCGGCTTCTTGCTAGACTTGACCTGAATCACAAGAGGCGACTCTGTCTGACGCATAGCATCCACAAGAGGCAGGTGAAGCTCGTTGTAGTGCTCCTCCGGCACCAGGAGACTATCATCAACAATGTGGTGGCCCTTGGAGTACATACCATCATAAAAGTCGCGGCTCGAGCCGTGGGAATCAATAATCTGCGACACTGCGGCCGACTTGGGGAGCATGGCATACTGCTGACCGTCAACGGCCACCTTTTGGTACGAGTCAAACGTCTCGGAGGCAACCTCGTCGGCAGTCTTGTTGTACTTGGCCATGCTCTCGGCAGCATCTTCCGGAAGCCAGTGCTTACTGCTAGTGTCAAACTTGATACAGGCAGGAGAGACCATGCCCTGGTGCTGACCCGCCACGTGACCACGGATCACGGCACCAGTCTCGGACAGGACTACAGCGCCAGAACCACTCGACTGAAAAGGCTCAAACTCGCGGTTTGAATTTTGAGTGCCAAGGCTTACAGTGTGGAGAACACCACCACCGCCCCACGACTTGAAGTTGTTGGCCTCCTTAATTCCCTTTCCAGCGGAGAACAGGTTGTGCTGCTGCATTCCAAGCGCCTCGGTGGCATGGTGCCCGTGAAGCTTGTAGTTGGCATAGTACATCCCAGTACTGGGTTCCTTTTTAAACTGAGAGGGGTGGAAAGACCCTTTGGGGGTGTTAGTAGTGGACTTTTCTGTATGTTTCGCAGCGCTTACCTGCAATGGTGGTTTTGTGATCGTCAGTCATACTTGCTTTAGATTACCAACAACAAAAGTAAATACAAGGTAGCACTGTTCGTGGGTGTGATTAAATTAAAGATTTGCATTGGCGCCACTCTATTGCTACAACTAAACTATTCACTCCATCCTCCGTACAAAACTTCTTGAGCCGTAATCATTCGCTCTCCGTCAATACGGCCCATAACAACTCTATCGCGTGTAGTCTTTCCAGCATCGTTGAGACAATCATTAAAAGACTTGATGGCCCGCACAAGCCGTACAAGAGCAGCCGCAAACTCTTTGTGCTTAAAAATTGGTATTTTCTTAATTTCAGATTGAAGATCGTTAAAGTCTGTGATTCTGTTGGATGCAAAGATTTCTGCAACAGCATAATGTTGGTCTCGTTTTCTTTTTTTATTGTCCCGTGCAATGTGACCCAATAATTGGCACGCTTCATTTTCCAGTGCAATCATAATTGATGTTGCGTAGTAATGGTTACCGAATTGCATTTCAGTTGCAAGCGCATTTTCACCTGGGCCTTTAATAAACACGCAATACGGTTCAATTAATCCCGTCATTTTCCGTCCAGTCTCAAGATGTGGAAAGGCAAATCCGTGGATGTAGTAGTACAGCCACTTGAGAATGCTTTCTTCTTCTTCAACAGTTTCAATATCAAGCGGAATTCTTCCATTGACGTTTACCAATATCTGCTTCCCATTGTATTTAGACCTTCCAAACAAACTTTGTAATTTTGCAAATAACTGTTCCACTGCCTCTTTTGTTGCACGCAGTGTTTCAAGTTCAGCATTTGCGTTTGCAATATCAGCGGCATCTGCGAGTGTGTCAATTTCCGCTACTTTTGCCTTAATTCGTGCTTCTAAGTCAGTTAATGCCTGTGTAAGAATTTCTGTATTGTCGGAACTTTCATCGGCAAAAAGAACAGCATAAACTCCATTGTTGAGCGCCTTTCGATTGCTAAAGTGAAATCCCCTAAACCTTTCAACAATCCTTTTTGAAATAGCTTCAGGCGTTGCGTCTGTTGAATCATCAAAAACATTACCAGTATTTCCACCACCAACTACTTTTGGTCCATCATATTTCCAAGATTTAAGTTGAACGCTGTCCGTTCCATCGTCTTTCAACAATAACTTTGACAATGTTGATGCAACCGCAATAACTGAAAGAAGAAAAGGAGTAATTGTAGATCCCCATACTAAATCTGTTTTTCCAGACAAATCAATCATTGGAAGAACGTACGGAAAAACTTCCGGTCTGAATTGTTGTTCACACGCCGAAAAAAACAAAACACCGTTTTCAGTTTTTTTTTCAAATTTTTTTTTAATTAATTCTAAAAAAGTGTTTGATATAGCGTCGGTTTCAACAAGTTCTGCCTTTGATTTAAACGTGGTATGATCGAAATCATCCAGGTCAACAAGATGAGTTGATTCGTGAGCTTTTTCCCAAATTTGTTTGGATGCTACATTTTCTGTACCATCATTATCAAAAAGACACCGTGTTACCCACCACGAAAATGCGTTGAGTTTTGCTTCAACCATTTCTGGGCTCATAAAATGAAGCCTTTCCTCAAATGGAAAGGGCATTGCATCAAAATCAATTGATGTGATTCCATTTGCCTCAAATGAAGCCAACAAATTTCGTATGTCATTGCCCACCAGATCAAGTCTCATGGCTTCAAACATTGTAGCATCTCTCTTTCTAGCAAATGATGCTTCTGATTGTAGAGTTGGCCTGTCCGGTAATCCTGTAGCCCATTCTCTTAAAACAATTACTTCCTCCCAAAGATTTCTTTCTTTTGCTCCCTTACTAAAAGGATTATCTGTTGCAGGAGTACCTCCTTCGTTAATTATTCTAAAAAGGTTCCCCTTTACAAGCGAATAAACAGTTTGGTACTTGTTTGCCATAATTTTTTCGGTTTGAGTAGGGCCTACCGCTTCTGGTTGTTGAGCATCTCCACGAAGAACGTTTATCTTTGAAAACTCTGCAAGTCCCCTATGACTTCTTGTTGGATGCATCGTATCGCTGGAAAAAATAACAAAAGTGTCATCGTCTCTATTATTTGCACCCTCAGAAAGACCATTATAGTATCTATAACTTCCGTCATTTTCGCCCCTTATGTCATCGTAACCAAAGGTAACTCCGGCGGCGGTGGTGGGATCTCCCAACGCTATCATTCTGCCAATGTAACTATCTATATTTTTTATTCCAACTGGTCTTAGAATAACCAGTCCTGTAAGATCTTCCATGGCGTTTGCTTTATCAAACCTTATTGCAGTGTCTGTCGCTCTTTTTATTTTTTCAATCGCACTTCCACTAACTGATTCTGCCATTGTCGCCAGTTGTGTTTTTATTTCTCTGTCGTGAAATGCAAGCCATTGTTTGACAAATCTTGTTGCAGCCAAGTTGTATGCGGCATTCACCTGAGCAACACTGGTGGACAGCGTTCCAGTTGCAACTGTTTTGTCAAATTTCGTAGTATCAAATTTTAAATAAGTGGTCATAGTTTACGTGTTCATATGTATGGTATATAGTTGATGATTATGATTATGAAAATGGCTACGCTTCCTATCCTCACCAGTGAAGTCAATTTTTTAACGGGGCACGCCCTGTTTTCAATTTCAAAGGACAACATCAAGCTCAAGATATTATGGGCAGTACGAGTGTTGACTACGGTTGCAGCACTTATGCTAGTGTCCCCCTGCACATTCAATAGCATTGGGGCCATAGTGACTGGATCAATCAGTGGGGCACTTTATTTTGTATCGGATTCAATTTTCAAGCAGAGGGCAAACCCAGAACAAGTGGCACAACAGTTTGACATTGCCCAAATTTCAATTGTTAACTTTGTGTTTGACTTTCCCGGAATTGTTGTTTCTTCTTATGATCGTTTTATTGTGCCACTTCTCAACATTTTTTGGATCATTGTTCTTGTGGTGATGTTTACGGTGCTCAAGCCGTTGGAAGAGGCGTGGGGATGCTACAAGAGTTCTGACATTGGCGGACTAGAGTACGGGACATGCCCCGAGTTTGACGAGACTGGTGTCACCAATGCATTGGACATTTCAAACATTTGTTCCCGCCCAGAAGCAACCATCAACTGTGTTACCCGACCGTCAGCATTTGCAAGCGAAAGGACTGCACGTACAGTGGCTCTGATTGCATTTGTTTCAAGCACTGTTCTTTATGCAAGCACTTTAACCGAACGCAAACTAAGGGCTAGAGCCATTCTACTGGAAAAATCTTAGAGGTGTACTAGTCCTTTTCGCCCAAGGGTATACAGAATAAGATCGTTAACTAGGGCATTCTGGAATACAACAACCTGCAGGGGTGTTAGATCCTGCATTAGATTGAGAATATTAAAACTCTTACAATTAAAGCTGCATACGTCCCCGATAGAAAGAGGTGGATCATCAAGACCAAAATGCTTAGCGTCAGCACTGCAAACAATTCGATTGTTGATGGCTCTGTAGACTTTTTCTTTTTAGCTTCCCAGAACATGAGACCTGCCGTTTTTGTTAGCGGGTGTTTCTCTGTACTGGGAATTGAGTTCTTTACCAATGTACAACAGTTGAAAGACAAAGAAAAGTGCAAGTGTGACGGGTTCATATCCTTCCGCCACGCCTAGATACGTTCCCAACAAAATCCACGAAATTAATCCAAGCAATACTTCGACCCACTGAAGTTTTTCTGGCGTGTCTTGCCACACTACTCGCTTGAGTTCGTCCCAATGCCTAGTCTTGTATGAAAGGAAAAAATATCCCACAAACGTAACTGCGTAAAGCTGGGGGGTCTCAGTTTTTTATGTGGGACATGCGCTCAACAGTCTCACCATCCAAAGGTACCAAACGGTAGAGGGACGTATGTTTGGCTCGCATAATCCAGACGTGTACTCTGCCGAGTTTGTGTTGCAATATGGATCGTGCATTGTAATACGAGTAACATAGAAATCATTTATAAGACTCGAAGAAGAGTGTGCTACGGCTAAATCTTTACTTCCCTCAACATCTTGCCTGCGCTACATTGTTAGACTACTATAGTTTTGGAATAAAGGAAATCCTTACCATCCGCCAAAAAACTTTGCACACAAATTTGGGTTGGTGTTTGATAAATTTGTACAAATCCAGGCGATGTAATAACTTGAGATTGGTGGAGCGACACATTTAAAAACGAGGACGCTTTCTGCGCATTCCCCGTGGGATTGGTACAAATTTCAACGGGCACCTGTACTCCTGAGTTAGCAACTTCTTTGGGAGGAATGTATCCGACGTAAATTACCGAATAGAACTGATCTTTTGTGCACTGTGACAACACGTAATCTACGTTTACCACGCTGATTGCTTTGGATGCCTCGTCGTACAAGTGTACAGACGCAAAAGGCGTGTCTCTTACCTGCGGTGAAACTCTGTACTGCGACGAATAAATTGGAATTGCTAACCAACTGCGTAACTCTGACCTGGTATGGTGTTATTGGCGCACCCCCCTCTTGCATCACAACAATACTTACGAAGTAAACCGAAGAATCATCTCCTTTCCTAGCTTTAGAGTGCCATCTTGGATACGCTGAAACAGTAGTTGTTCTACGTCAAAGACCACATTCTTTTGGAAGGCCTCCATTTTTATCAACACATTCTACTGCAAATAGTAGAGGCAATCACAATGGCTACCTGGCAAGCAAAACTGACTTCTTCCTCTTACAGAGTGGTGTATGGAGATCCTCCGGCATCACTGGACGCAAACACATTTTGGTCGGTTGCAAAAGAACTTGTTCCCCTTGACGTTCCAGTACTGTTGGGGGGATCGCACCGCAGATTGGCTTCGTACCTTCAGTCCAACATAGTAAGTCTCCCGTTCCATTTGTTCCAGGGATACGCTCACCCTCTTCAGAAATCATACAAAACAACATGGCACATTATCACAACAAAATCATCCTCTGGAAGTGGCGTCAGAGAACCAAAACAGCGTGTTAAACTGATTCACGTATTCTGTGCAGTGTAAGAATGCCAGGGCAATCTGCAAGTCTTTATTTTCTAACAAATTTGTAGGCCGCCAAAGTATATTGCAACTGCAAGAATGGAGGCGGATTGTCCCGGCGTTCTCTCAAAACCCAGCAACGTAATCTACATTACAGAGACGTTTGGGACTACTCCCCGAGACGTTCTGCGGTACATTGCTTCTCTTTACAACTCAGCCGAAACAGAAATTTTAGAATTGTTTTCAGATTAGTATTTTTTTAATACATTTTATTTCAGAACGCAATGCATACTTTAATTATCACTGCATTTACGCAAGGAGCGTATTTGTGGAATCAACGCCCAAAGGGCATTGTCTATTTTTGTTATATACACTCGCTTAAAAACAAGGATAATAACAATGTTTGATGAAGAAGACGTTCTTGAAACTCCGGCAGAAGTGCTTGCACCGGCGTATAGCGTGTTGGGTCCTGGGGATGACGGAAACATGAGTTGCTCGCGCAAAGAGGGGGACTTTTGTTTTCTATGCATGTAAGTAGACTGAAATTCTGGTTTTGGATTGGGCTCTAATCTATTTCAAGGTATTCTGGGAGTGATTCTGATCAGTTGCGAGAGTATGTGGACACGTTGGTGCAAAGCGGCAGAGAACTCGGAGCAATTGCAAGCGCTGTTCATCGAGTAAGTAAATTTGCAATCCTCTAAACTGCGCGTTTCTAATGTGGCATAGGTATACAACGAATCGTACAGGGAAGAATGCGTGCACCGGCTTCCAGATGGAAACGTCGTCCAGGGTCCAGAATGGTCGGTTGATGCAGTACGACGGCATCTTCTTTTTACAACCAACGAAAGTGGAAACTCTGCCGTATTCGACAACTATGTCACGCAAACGTTGCAGGTGAGCTCATCCCAATATCAAAATTATTTGCTGTTCTGACACTTCCGCAGCATATGATTATCCACCAAAACAAAGTGGTCAAGCCGTCAACGGGAGAAGTGGACGAGGATAGTAGAAAGTCGCTTTGTAATAGTATCGAGACTTTAATGAAATGGAGGACGCACGTTCGCGACACCCGCTGCGGGAAAAAGACGTCTAGGAAGTAAACCTACTTTAACAACAGCCTCACATTAAACTCTGGATCTGTAGGAATGTTAGAATAAGCTTAAACACAATTGTTGTTGGGTCATACCTTGGTCGAGTACAACTCCTGCCATTTTTATTCCGTTATCCTTGTTGTAATAACTAACACTGTTTCCCGTGCTGTCAATGATGACAACAGAAGGCGTTGCTGCTCCTGTTGGTGGTGCGACAATAGTGACTTGATCTATTAAATTCCACTTGGTTGGATATGATTGGCGATAAGAGTCTGGGACACCTGGAGCTTGCAGTTCGGCTTTAGATCCACATGAGAATCCAACAAGATCGGTAACACCAAATTCGTCTGTAACATCAGTTTTTTTTGGAACCGTGCAACTTCCTCCCATGATGACTGCAATTCTGAATGGTTTAGACGACTCCATTGATAGTTTTCGAGCCTGTGAAAGTCTAATAAATTGATTGCACTTTCTGCCTTTCTTTTAATGGTAAAAGAGGCTGGACTTGCCTCGTCCAGAGTGCATCCCGTAAATGCAATGCCAATAAACTTCCATTTCTTATCGTCAATAAATTTTGTATTGGATACAACAATGGGTGCGTCTAGGTTTCTGGAAGAGTCCCGAGGGGTAAAAAGCTGAGGAAATATTAGACCCAATGTAACGCAGTGTAGGGTTGTGAATTAGTACCGGTGCAAACGGAGGAATAAAGTAGTTTGCCATCCTTTCTTCTTCGTCAGTTGCATCTGGAGCAAACCCTCCGTTGATGCACGAAATAACTGCAGACAGTTAGTTTTTATACAAGCGCCTCTATGGGAAAATTTATTACCGATGGGATGGCTCGGCGCAATTGGCTGGTGTACCATTCTCACTTTCTCCATGTTGATTGTCTAATTATGCCAGTGCCAGTTTCGTCACCAAGCTGAAAGTTTAAGACGTGGGAACGAAACACCTATTGGGTGTCAGGCACGCTGGCGAGGAAGCAGCTGAAGGAAGCACTGACTGGATGTCTTCCTTCGATGTATCCCGCTCGTGCCTTTTTTGTGGGTACCCACCTACGCAAATAAGTCATGGCCGACACAAACGCGGGAAATGATCTTACTTTGTAGAGGGGACGCAGTCTAGTGCGCTGCTTCTGTGTCGGGTTGGGCAGGCTGAACACCCGACTTCTTCCTGTCTTGGGCGGGGGTATGCTATCCAGGCCTACACTGCATGAGACTCTTTACATGGGATTTTGCGCAACCGACTTACAGTGCCGTTTTTAAACAAAAGATACCGCGTCAAGTCAGTGCTTACACACCTGGTAGTTGTAGTATCTATTCCGCGTGCACAACTGAGGGAAATTAGAACTAATAAAGGAAACCAATTCTTTGTACTTACTCGTCCCAGTATGCCACAAAATCACTTTCTTTTACCATGGGACTTGGTTTGGGTGCGGACAATCTGCGTCAGTTTACTCGGCCTGCTCAAGAGTTGTACAAGCTCAAAGATGTTCCACTTTTTTCAACGGTAATTTCACGTGCTTTTACAGTCATAGATATGTGTCCTAAATACATTTCTCAGGTAATTGTGGATTGCTGTGCAGCTGGACGGAAACAGAGCTCGGGGCGAGAATGCAGCGCGGCTCTCATTGCGCGTCAAATTGCATGCAATGCTTTGGCCAAACTTCAGGGCGACCCAAAACGAAGCCTTTTGGTTTTCTGTTTCGATGCGTCCAATCTGCACACGCCTATGCGCGAGGCAAGTTTTGTTGCTTTGCTATGCGTGCTGAATCTTACCAATGTGTGTGCAGGTCTGTTCCCAGCGCCGGTACGCTCGTCCTACTGCCCAGCGTCTGGAGCAGGCTCGGCCTCAGATTGATTCCGGTGCGCTTCGGCTCATCGGGGGAAGACTGTACCGCCCGGCCGACTCTCCCTACTCGGATGAATCTGTTCGGTCTCTTACAATCCACTCCGAAGTAAGAATTTATTCTTCCTATTCAATCTGCCAATTTCTCATGTGCGCCAAAGGTTCGTTGGAATGGGCTATTCAACTCTGCAGCCGGCAAGACCAAAGCATGGCTTTTGATGGAGGAAGCGCTCAAGACGTACGTAACGTCGTTGGCTGGAACGCTGGTCGACAAGGTCACTCCTGTTGAAGATATCATGGTGGTCATCGATGGTAAGAATTGAATGCATTGTTTCTAGCATTTTGGTCTTATTTTGGACAGGTGTGTCGAGCACCCACTGTCAAGTTTTCAAGTCTGGAATGTGGAAGTTAAAGAAGAATCTGTGTTTTTACGGCGAGGCAGATCTCAAGTTGCAGGCGTGGTGCGTTGTTTCTGCGCCAATGCCCGTCCTGTTGAATGGGATGCTGACGGTGGCGCAGGTGCGAAAAGTTTGCACGTCCGGAGCGCCCCGCACTGTTGATTACAATTGACAGCGATGCGATTGCAATTGCCATGTGCAACAACGCCCCCGTCTCGGTCGAGCTAGCCCGCATCTGGCGCGACTCTGCCGGAAAACAGTACTTCTCGAGTGGTGAGTTCTTTGATCCCCAAATTCAATATTGCAGCTCACCCTCTGCAGCACCGGCAAAACGGGCCAAGGCCGGCGCTGCTTTGGTAGAAGTGATTGACATTCCCTTGATGGGAACGGATCGGCCCGACACTCTGATGCGAGTGGCCATGGTTCTTATCGCAGGCAAGGCTTCCAATGCAATGGGGAGAGGTCCATGTACTGATTCTGTTTTAGGCGGATGTGACTACAGCAAGGGATTGCTGTGCTGTGGTCTTTTGAAGGATTCTGTGATGGAACAGGCCATTGCACCCCCGGGGTTGGCCCCGTGGCTTTGGAGGCACGAAAACACCATCCTTGTCAACATGGGCGAGCTTCTCACGTGGATTGGATCGGTAAAGACTCGCAAGACCCGAAAGGGTACTACGGTTGACTTTTTCTGTCTCGAGCTGCACCGGATCCTTTGGACGGTGGGTTGGCATTCATTTTCCTTTTCCGTTCGATTCTGACCGTTGTGCAGGTGGCGTATTGGTGTGGTTGTGGACGAAGCGCCGCTGTATGGGGCCCGCCCGTTGACCTTGGAATTGGACCTCCCGCTTGGATTTGCGAATCTTCCGAAGACGCCTCGAGTGTGGATGCTCTCATTGCAACTTCTGCCTCTTCCACCGAGCCTCAAATTATTGGAAGTGTATAGTTGTATAAAGGATGAGAATAAACGTTAAAAATGGGTTGAATTCTATTCACAGATTTGTAGCTATTAAACTAATAATAACCATCCCTTAATGGTGCCAAGACAAAAAAAATACTTTGCAAGTAAAAAATATAAAGCAACGGCGGGACTTGAACCCGCAATCTCCTGGTGTCTGAAAAATAAAAAGTGTGTGTAGGTGGTCGTATTGAAGTTATTAACTGGGGTGTAGAAGCCAGACGCGTTATCCATTGCGCTACGTTGCTTTTAATTACTTTTCAAAAAAAACAACTTATAAAGTGTTGTTCTACGATTTTTCCTCTAGTAGTTTATTGAAGAGTTCAACCACGGGGACAAGTCCCTCGACCGGGTAAATTAATTCGGGGTGAGGCGGTCCAGATTCAATCGCCGGGTACAAGTTCCGAATGTTCCGCATCCTGCTCACCTGCGCGTTGCATGAGTACTAGGCAGTCCGGCCGCCCAACACCGCATACTCACCACAATGTACATGTCGCTCATGCTCAGCCCAGTGTAGTCGCACACAACACGATCGAGAGTAAGTCCCTGTAGTACACTCGGGTAAGATACCGGCATAATGCGGCTGGGAATGAAGACTTGCCTGGCTCTTGGCAATGGTCATGGCAAACGCCAGATCAAAGGGGGGCCGAATTGCAACAGCTCGTTCGACCGTCTGCCTGGATGGCGGCGTATCTTTGCTCCCAAAGTGAAGGTGCATTGGAAACGTGTACGTTTCTCCTTCAATCTCCACTCTGGCAAACGATGGCGACTCTTTGGAAATGGCCAGTGGCCCCTCCCAGCCTCGGAAGATTCCTGTGAGTCATGTCAGTCACCCAACGGGATTATTCCTCAGTTGCACACTTGCCCTGAGTTCCGTTGACTGCCTTGAACGGTTTTTCTTTTGTCCCCGCTTTCTTTCCCATCGAGCGCACGTGAAACATAATGGGGGCGCCAACCGCAAAGGTTACTGGCTCAGAGACTGAGTTTTTCCGAAAGGGTTGGACGACCACCGTATCATCAAAATGGGCGAGCATCCTCGCGTTGACCTCGTCCCGCCTCTTCCGAGTCTTGGTCAGAAAGATGAACCCCTCCTTACACGCTTGTTCCGTGTCCTTTGGCGTCCTGTACACCACGTGGGAAAAGGTTTCGGGCATGTTGTCCATGCCAAACGTCGTTTGAAGCTGAGCCTTGCGGACTTCGTGGTTGACGCCAATCGTGATCTCGGCAATGTCCATCCCTCCTCCTCTCTGTCTGTGCTGAGTGGTCAAGTTGAAAGCTGTATCAATCGACTTTGCAAATGTATCCGAGTAGATGCAGCTTGCAGAGTATGGGTTTGGAAGTCCGGGCATCACCTGCATAGAAGGGACGTGAGCCCTTCACACGACGTGTGTCCTGTGCACCTCCTCACCGGTGGCGCCTGCATAAAGTCGCCAGTCACAATGAGCTGGTGTCCTCCCCACCTGCAGATGGTAAGAACGTATCCGCGCTAGGCCACGGCGTTCAGACTCACATTTTGGTTGGCTTGGGCGACACGGCTCGGATCACCTTCTCCAGCAGCTCAAACTGCCACCGACTCCACTGGCTAATCTCCACCAGCACAATGGTGATGCGCTCGTGCCCGGTAAAGAGCGAGTGGTGGGAGTGGCGCGGGCTCTCGAGTGCCTTGATTCCCTCCTTCACAAAGTGGGAAATTGTGCGAGCGGACACCTCGTCGTGCTGTTTCAGCCACAGAATGCTGTGGAGGGCTGAGTGGCGGTCAGTCCCGCTCCGAGTCGTGCGCATACGTCGAATGGGACTCACTGTGGCCGCCTTCGCTGACAGCGAGGAGTCCGGTGAGCGTGCATATAAATCTGTGGGATGCCTTCTCCAAGATCCGCTGTTGTACCGTGGTCTTTCCAACCCCGCCTGTGCGTGGTGAGAACTGCTCATCCCACCCTCCCATCGCAGAATCTTACCTGGACCAAAGATTCCAACGCTTTGACCGGACGTTGCCGCCCTGACAGCGCTCATCTGGTCTGGGGAGAGTTCCATTGATGGAAGTTGAGCTTGGGAAATGTGCCACCGCGCTCCTGACTCAGATTCCGTACAAAGGAGCAACCTTGTGGGCCAGTTGTCCCAACGGTTAAAATTGTGGCGCCAAAAAAATAACCGTTGTATTTGTAGGTTTACTATAATAGTGTACCGCTGGCAATCAGTGAAAAGGTGGGGTTCCATGTGGTCCATGGCGTTGCGCTTACTTCTAACGTCCGCTGTAGGAGTTGAGACATGCTGCGCAGATCTACTACCGAACGCGCCCCAAGCTTTGTCAACGCGGCGGTGGCTCTGGCAGCAAACGCGGCATGGGCCAAGGAACAAAAACAAAATGAGTCAGAAAAGGGGACGGCAACCAAGCCCGGAGGAAGCACTTCCGCCTCCGGTCCTCCAAAGCCTAGATTCCTCTAATTGTATTGTAGATAGTTTAAGCGGGGATGATTGTCGATGCAAATACCATCAGTTTATTAGAGACCTTAATTGTGTACAAGAATTACCCGTTCCATTTCCAATGCCAGAATCCAAACGTCTTTTACAACTGGAACAAGGCCGAGATAAACAACTCAAAAAATCGGCCGCGTTGAGGCGCATTGATTTTTTGCCATTCAGTCGCAACAAATCTATTGAGAGTGTGGCAGTCTCGCGCCTCTCCCGATTCCTTGAATTGCTCGACACGTTTTGTTCTGCGCCTTGGTTGGTGAAATATCCCCATCCCAACAATGCAAAGTCCTAACACTGCTGCAGGTGTTCCTCGTACCACAAACCCAACCATCTCATGCTTCAACGCCTTACGTACTCGCACCTTCCACTTATTGTGGGCAGAGAGCACATGCAGAGCGGCCACGAGACGCTTCGGAACCTTATTTCTTCTGATGCCGATCTGAGTCCGGGCAATCAAGTGTGGATTTGCAATCGGCAGCAGGTGCGCCCATCCAGGCGTGCCGGTGAATGGCCGTGTCTCACCACTACATTAGGGCAAGACAACGACCCTCGGGCAATTCTGTGCCGCGCTTTTGATGCTGGCGGTGTGCAACGCCGAAAAGACAATCTTCCTCTACTCGACAAGCCTTGATCGGTAAGCACGCTGTGTCCTCCCAATGTGAAATGGTCTGACAAACGTCCAAAGGTCCATTGAGATGCTCTCCCACATAAAGAGGCTTATCAACTGGGCCCGCACTGATGCAGTACTTCCAATTGGAATTGAGCGGCCCACTGTGATTCGAGAAATAGAAACGCATTACGTCATTGGTGGCAACGGTGTTGTCAACGGGGCTATTGCTCGACCGAGGAACAAAGATACGTGCCGTGGAGATGCTCCTCCCGCGGCAGTGTTTGACGAGGTGATGCCATTCCCAATTTTTGCCGGCGCTCTGTTTTGAGATGGAGGCTAACGTCATTCCAGGCCGCCTTTTTGCAGAGGGCATTCTGGTTTGAATTTGCATATCCTGTACGTCCCCTGCCAATCACTCATTTACGTTAGCACTCACGTCTTGTGCAGCTCTTCCAGGTCAAGGATCGCATTGCTACCTTGATCACAACGCCTCCTCCCAGCGGCGGATTCTTTGAGGGCGTAATTCGGTTGATCAAAGATGCAAATGCTAGGGGAGACCACTACTTTCATCTTCAGAACGACAGTCTTGTGTGCGAAGAGTGTCTTGCCAACCGAATCCCTGATCGCTGCTGCCACATGTTTGGATGTCTGCCTTCATGGAAGTCGTTGATTCAGTTGAGGCATTCCATGGTGCGGCTGGTCAGCAAGCGCGAGCAGGAAAGCTTCAAGATGGAGGTATATACTTTTGGGATGCCTGCGCTTGTTCCGTTCTCACCCTCTGGCGCTAGGTTCTTGGTACAATGGCCAGTGATCGGTCGACGTACTTTCCCCCGGGTGTTTTGGATCCAATCTTCTCCACCGAGCCTGTGCCGGTGCCAGTCTTCAAAGAGGTCTATGTTGGCATTGATCCTGCTAGCCACAACAGTTCGTCGATGGGTCTCAGCGCCATCGGCGTGAAGGAGGGCACCATCTACATGCTTGGTCTTGCCAGTGTCAAGATTGAGCGAGCCGACGTGAGAGAGATCAGCCAGAGCATCACCCTCTTCCTCGAAAGACTCAGAGAGCATCCTGCCATTGGAAAAAGGTGTTACTTTCTTCCGATTGTGGAAGTCAACGGGAACGTGAGTGGTTCGCGGAATTTTCTGAATGGCAACCGGGCTAACAACAATCCTAGGAGCCATATGCGCAGAGTCTTGTGAATTCATTTGCCGAGTGCCCCCCATACCGCAACCCATTTGCACGAGCCGTGTATCGTACAAAAGTGTCCGTGGGCGTTGGAGTGTGGACAACGCGGGAAACAAAGTTCTCAAGCGTCAAGACTCTCTTGGACGTTATGATCCAAGGGAGATTTAAGTTTTCCAAACAACTTGCGCACGTTGACAACAGCGCGTATTTGCCCCATGCGAGGGTCACTGATGTCGAAGAACATGTCGAAGAGCTCCAGGTAATGCTAGTGTGCTACCCTCTTCCGTCAAAAGTGACTTACCTTTCCATAGAACCAGCTCGGGCGGTTCAGGGATCACTCCGATGGTGCGTTCTCCCCGTGTGCCCTTCCACCAACTTGGGTCTCACTGCTTTGGTAGGTTCCATCAGCGGCAAGGGCGAGGACCGGGCCGACGACGATGACCTCGCAATGGCTTGCCTCTTGGTCGTCTACTGGGCATTCGAGATTCTCGCACATGAAAGTTTGGGGGCAGACTAACGTGTGCACCATTTGCACGGAGCAGGTGCCATCGGAAATGTACTCGGAGCATTGGGCACGGCACTTGAACATGCGACAGTGCGCCGAGTGCAACGTCATGGTGTTTGCTCCAAAGTGGGAGCAGCACGAACGGATCCACAGCAGGGAACGGCATCAGTGCCCCAAGTGCAACCAGGGCTTTGCATCCAGCGACAGTCTCAAGAAGCACATTCGCAGGATGCACAGCGGGCTCAAAGCTAAATGTGTATGTGGGGCGGTTGTACACGAGATGGACATGCACAGTCATATCAACACATGTCCCGCCCACGATCTTAGACGAGAAAACTTTTGGAGTACCTTTGTAATTGTGGACGAGGACACTGGGGAATTGGGAGATGTACCGCCGATAGTGAGGCCATTCACGGCACAGGAGTATTCCACTTTAAACACTTGAAATATGCCTTTTCTATTCACTCCCATGGTTCTGTTTTTAAAAATCTCCTAGGGTGTAAACACCAACGGCTCAATGGCGATGGGGTGTCCCTCCGCCGTCATTGCTTTGCGCAGCATTCTTGTGCACGCCGTCATTTGCCTGTTAATCTGTCAGAATAAGAAACACAGTTGTTTTGATGCACAGTGGGTGTTCACCTGCTTCCAAACCCCAGCTCTGGGTACGTCATCACCGTAATCCCGTGCATGCGGCACCACTTGGACGCTCTTACATATGTTCTTCCACAGACGATAAAGTCGGTGGGCGAAGACAGCATGTCAAAACACACTGCCGCATAAGTCTTTACTAATTTGGCATTGGTAAATTCCACTTTTGTGCGCACCAAAAAAGCGTGAATCTGTTTGCCTTTGGGGGATGAGACGGCCGTGTATTTTGGAGGTAAAGTGGAAGGGAACATTTACTTAGGTTTCCAATAACTTGATCAGAATCAACTGTTGGCAATAACGACATAATGTATTGATCAGTCACCGATCTAATCCCCCTTGATATTTTGAAAAAGTTTCGATTTGATTTTTTTGCTACTCGTATTGCTTCTTTAATAAATCGGGTTCGTGTGTTTTGTTGTATGTTTTTTCTTTTTGTGCTTTTCATAATTTCCTCTATCGCAGCATGAACCAACTTTTGCGCTTTTGTGTCTGTTGGATCAATTACTGATCCGAGTCTGCGTTTTCGATGAACCGGTCTGACAACAAAATGACTTTGGCTTCTTCCATTGATCGTGAATGGCTGTGCGTGCACGGTGACAGTCTCCAGAAATTGACCGGTCAAAGAGCATACAATACCCTCGGTTGTCTGTATTTTTGCATTGCACGCATCCCCACACGCATGTTGTATGTGACAATTGGTGCAAACGTACGTTTCCCTCCCGCATGGCATTAAATTTATCCCAGGGCAACAAACATTCTGGGGCCCCATGCGAGAATTAAGATGTTGCATTTCCAAAACTGAATATTGCGAGAATACTTTATTTTTTCCATGCATCCAAAAACCCGTCTACTTTGGCGATGGTATTTTTTACAAAAATTATGCTTGTATTCTGAACAAGAATTGCGTCATCTTTGTCAATCAATTCACACAGGAATTCTGCGGCTCCCGGGTACTTTGCTACCAACGGACCAATCCGGTGTGCAGTTTCGCTGTACTGTTGCAGAAACTCAATCATGGTGCCGTTGTTCACCTGCCAAATTGATTAATACACACACCCCACCCACCGCACAAGCTCAACGTACAATGCTGTTGATTCCCTTGGCCGATCCCTTGGGAAGTATCTTTCCTTTGTGCGTTATCGGAAGCTTGGGGTATGCGTCTTTCAGCATTTGTACTGCCTCTAAAGCTATGCCATCCGGCTCAAAAATTGCTCTTGCTACTTCGAACACATCAATTTCTATTGACGAACGCTTGGCGTCTATTTCTGCTTTGAGTCTTGATGCCAGAGTAAGAAGCACATTTGAGTGGATGACAAACACGTTTGGAAAAAGGACAGGGATCTGCCTTGCAAACTCCAGTAGATATGTCTTCCAAATTTCTCCGTCAAGCTTTTGCAACAAAAGACCGTTTGCTTTAAGAACAGAATATGGAGTGCACATCCCTTTGTTCTTATCTTTGCACTCAACGCCCCTCTTGCTGTAAATTCTCATTTGGTTGATGGCTTCGTTGTAATGCACCCTGCAAAATAGTTTTCTTCCGTGCCCTACTGCCGGTCGTCTGCATGCCATGCACGTCTCGCCAACACTAAGAAGCTTCCTGTACGGAAACCCACACTCGCACGCCTTGATTCCGACTGCGCATTCTTTGTGGTAGACGCACACACCGCACGACGATACCTCTGTTGCTTCTGTTGTGTTGGACGAATTTCTGCACAGGCCACACACTGTGTGCATTGTCCGAGGCAAACTTGCGCCCGCCTCTCCCATGACAATAAGATACTAAATGGTAGTTGCTAGGTTTATTTTTTATCAATGTAGTTTGGGGGGCCTCTTTGGTAGGCTGTCCAACATAATGGTTACTACTTCGGGTGGCATTACTTTTTTGAGCATTTCAATCAAGAGAATCTCTCTGCACTCCCACTGTTTCCATCGAATGTGGTCCCCGGATGTCTTGACGCGTTTGCGCAGCCGTTCGTGTTTTTTGTACTGTCGGTTCTTTAGCTTGCGTCTAATCTTTCCCAGTCTGGCCATTTCAGTGTCTGTATAGCCACGGCGTATCAGTTCATTCTTAAACTCGGCGAGCGACAGTTCAAAAATTGCATTTCCTTCATCAACTTGCAATGCCATGGCTGCCCAGTCTTTTGAATGAGATGTCTTGAGAGTATAAATAATGACGGCAGTCATTCAAAGAAATTATAATGAACTTTATTGCTCGGTTTCTGGAGTATGAAAAGATCAGACTTGCAATTGATTTTACAGTCTTTATCTTTCATCTTATTGTCACAATTTCCATCTTCTCGGTGGATCCCACGTTTTCAACCACAAAGCAGGGGACAATTCTAATTATTTTAGAGGCTGTTACCATGTTCTTTCATCTTGCTTACTGTGTGGGGTACATTACCAACAAAAAAACTATGAAACAGAGACAATCGTGGAAGTGGCTCGAGTATGCAGTGAGGTAAGGTGCACTGCGACCCGCTGGTGTTTCCCTCTATTCACATCTTTCCACCAGCGCAACGCTTGGATCGTTTGCTGTTCTCTACATCAACGATAGTGGCAACAGCGCCAGCAACAATTTGTTGTTATTGCTGGCTGCCGCAGGCGTGGCACAACAGTCTCAGGGGTACCAGCTTGAACGCGATGCAGGAAAAGATGATGTTTTGTGGCCAATCACGATTAGTTTTACGAGTGCAGTCTTACTGCAGGGCGGAGAATTTGCAGTGGTAAGAGATTATTGCTTGTGCTCGGCCAATCTGGTTTGCTCACATCAAAACAGGTATACAATGTGATGAAAGATTCGCCAACAGCTGGTGAAATTGAAGACACTGTATTTGCAAGTTATGCAGTTGGCTATTCGTTGTTTGGAATCATCATGTTTTTAGTGCTCAAGCTCGACGTTGAGATTGTTACTGCGGAAGTCATGTATTCGGTGGCTGGGCTCTTCAGCAAACTTGCAGTGTTTCTGGGAGACTATGCAGCGTACAAACACAACCTCGCCGGATCCCGCGCAGTCCTTGGAATTATGAGTGTCATCTCTGCAACAGTAATTGGCATATTGGTCATGGCAAAAATGTCCGCCAGTGGTTCGATAACAACCCCACCCACTGAACGATCCGAGGCATATCGCCGGTGGAAATAGAATACAGTAGATTCAACACTTTATGGATACACGGATGCATACTGTTCGTAGAGGTGCCACTCTTTTGATACGGCAGTGGGAGCTTCCACCGTGGTGATTTGTGTTTTTGTTCTATCCTTGTAGTCAATTGATCCCGTGACGTACAAAGACATTCTATTGTCAAAGTGCTCAAAGAATGCATGTGCAAGCTGTGGTCGCGTTAACGCCACCACTTCCGCTCTTATCACTGGAGAGACGTACAAAACCCACAACACTAGCCACGTCGTAAAGAGTGGGTCGTTTTGTTTGAGCGCTCCTTCCAAATCTAATGCAAGTTGATCAAAGCGCAGTGTGTCAATTGAAGACTCTTCGTGATTCTTGAGCATATTCTGCGATGTTTGATGCCCCTTTTTATGCGTGTCTGCATCTTGGTGTGGCAAGGTTCCGTACAGGGGCAATGCCTTTGTTATCCCCATTGTCTTTGCATACTCCACAACCCGTCTCAAAAGGTGTTGCTGTGCATCTTGGACAAAAAGGGCTTCTCTGAGGCTGGGCATGAATGGGATTTGTGTGAGAAACAAGTTCAAGTTTATTAGTCGCTAGTGTTTCCGTCGGCTACCGTAACTGTTTCATCCGCTGGCTCTGATTCGGGCTCTTCGGTCACCGTGACCTTCACCTTGACGCTGGGAGTCGGAAGTGCCACCGTGTTGCCGGGCATCAGCTGAAGACCCGCCTTGAATGCAGGAGGGCGGAGCGTGTGGTTGGTTGAAATGTTGCACTGCAAGTGCTGGCCATCCCTGAACCCCTGCACGAGGTAGTCTTCACTTGCAATCTGCAGAGCCCTGATGGCATCGGGTTCAAAACGCATTGCTTTGGTAGTCATATCACCCGCAATCTCTTTGATCAGCCTTTTCATCACGGCGTAGGGAAAGATTTCATCCGTAGACTGCTGCTGGCTCTTGATTGTTCTCAGCTGCTTGCGGCCGTACTTATCCCTGCGGCGCTTCTTGCCGGCGGGATCATCCGGCTTTGGAGCCTTGAAATCGGACTTGGGCTTGGATGGACTGACACTTTTGGCTAATTTATTGGACTTGATCTTCTTGGGGTTGAGTTGCTTTGGCCGGGCCATCTTACTGTCTTCTGGATCGAGTTACGGTTGTAAGTAGACTTCCCTGAAATTAAATGTTAATAGGTGCAACAAAAGAGTAAAGGGATGCATTTCTTACGCTGCTAAAGAAGCCAGAGTGAGATGACACCGCTTTGACACATATACGAGAATTGCCCTGCACAGCAGGCCAAAGTGTTGCTTCGAGAGCCCCTGTAATTGTGAAAATATCAACTCCCGGAGTAGACAGCGACGCAATCAGCATTACGCTTTCCTCCCTCGTGACAAAAATGCCACATTCGCCTATCGAGTCAAGTGAGCAACTGTGGACCCATTGTGCGTTCAGTTTGGGCCTCTCACTGTATTCGCCCGGAATGGTAGTGATCCCCCCTGGATGATAAACGTGAATACCATTAGAGCACACAATCCTGGTGTAGATACGACCATCAACAGTGGTGTCCGACGCCATCAGCAGTGGGTGTCCAACACGCAGCGATACAGAGAAAAAATCTCGCGTTTCCAAATTGGGGGTCATAATGTCCACTAGCATGCACTTGACGATGGAACCGTCTGCGCTGGATATGGCCAGAAGGGAACCGTGCCTGCACATGACCGCATTCGCCACTGGAATCTCTTTGTGCGTTGATCCAGCCAGCGTCCAGCATAGAATGTACACGGCCGACTCGCTTGCAAGCGCTAAAAAGTCGCGCACGATGACTCCAGCGGCAGTTCCCATCGCACTGCCAGTCCACAATTTAGCACCCGTTGTTGGTGAAAAAACTGATACAGTGTCATCCGCATATCCAACCTGAAAAATAGTCAGCAACCCCTCGCCAGTGCCACCACGAAAGGAAGCTCACGGCAAGGAGAGTAGGAGAACGCGAATCCTCCTGAAGATCAGCCCAGATGATTGGGACATCCTTGGCTGAATCTGTAAGGGCTGCGCACGGTGTTGCCGGCGATGTCCCAAGCATCATCAGTGACGTGTCGCTCATCTGGTGCAGGGTTGCCCGATTGAACACTGCGATGGGCGGAGACGGAAGCTGACTCTCGAATGTGGTCCATCCCACCTACAGTACATTAGATAATGCCGCATCCCACAACAATCGCAAAACACACCATTTCTGTGCCGGCCCTCCGTCCGTGCACTAGGCTCTCGTCGTCGTCTGGATCCCCTTGGGCGCGTCGCTTGGGCATAATTAATAATATAGCAATTGCACATCTTTACTAAATACTTAATGTTCTACCCTTGCTCGTCTTCATCATCTACAAAGTTTTGCCGAAGCGTCACCAGGCCTTTGTCGTTTCGTTTGAGGTGGTCCGGAAGCTCTTCAAACCCAGAGTTCCTTATGATTGATTGAAATAAAACAACGCAAAAACTTATTCCAAGATCTAATCCTACCTGCAAATCTGGGTGAGTGTTTGCGTAGTCTTTGCACTAAGGTCAGAGCGCACCAGCATGTACGTCACCCATCCAGTGCTGTACAGTGAAAGGTCCGATCCCGTAACCGCAACCTGAATGAGCAGTGTCCAAGACAGTAGCGTGTCCAAAATAACCGCAGTCACTGTGGAGGGCTTGAATACAGTGCTATACCAAATGTAAATCACAATTGGCACTGCAAGAAGACAGTGAATAAAGATTGCGGCGAGCCCCAACAAGTTTGACACTTTGATTGACGCAACAACGTCGGCTGTTGAATTTTGTGATCCGTCAATGTGCAGTTTTGAATCCCACGTTGTCTCGGTGCCCGTGTACCGAATCATCATAAGCTGTGCAAGTCAGGCCCAACACAGTTGATACGCATATTTGGATGCACTTACCACAAAAATTATCAGCCATAACGATGCCCGCAAAGTGAGCGTGCAATCCATGCTCTGTGTATGCTGCTTTGAAAGTGCTATATAGCTCATGTCCTAGAGCTAGCAAGACTCTGGCATGCTGGCGGCAGCTGCAGCAACCTGTGCTGCGTGTGAAGCTTGCACTTGTCTCAGCGGGCTGTGGACGTGCTTTGCACGAATACGGTACTGCCTGTGCTGTTGCTGCACCCGAAGCGTGTCGAACGTGGACAACGACGCTCTCTTGTAGAGCACAAAGTTTTTCTTAACCCACCTTGCAGTGTTGTACTTTAATACCATGTGCAGGGTTGGCTCTTCCCTTTGTGTTTCTCCGTCTGGAAGTCTCTCCAGTATTAGTGGCAGGAATGGTTCGGGTATCCACGACCGACTTTCAAATGTCGGTACATATGCTTCGTAGTTAGATCCTTTCATAATACATATATTTGTTGGACATTCACCGTAACTCATGCCTGTCGGAGAATGGACCCCGGAATCCTTCCTTACGTTGGCTGCATTGTGGTCGGACTGGTAAACGTCGTCTGCGGTTGCTGCGTCTTGAATCATTATTCGCGCAGGGTTATAGTGAAAAGTGAGATAGAAATCAGACTTCTCGACGGGGATGAGTTCAAGGAGACAGAGGTATGAGGCCCGCCAACTTCGCATCCTCCAACAACGATGGCCGTGGAGCATACCCTTGACCGTCTCTGCTCTCGAACGCCAGAGCAGAAACCAGTTCTCATCTGCCAATCGCGAGTACTCCTTCCAGTGCCTCAACATCTTCTCCCGCATTGGATGCCGGTACACATCGCTTCCCATCATTCAGTGCTTCATCTGCGCAGAGTCTGGATTGAGGGCACAATGGCCGTGCGGCCATTCAACGTGTCAGAGGTGCACAGTGAACATGATTACCGTTTCAATCCTCAACAGGGGGGCTGTAAAGTGTCCATTTTGCAGGAGAAGATTTCAATTTACAATAAGAGAAATTTACACGCTTCGTATACTCAATTCTACATACACAGATCTAATTGCTAGATTCTACTTGTTTTACGACGACGTTTACTTTTACTTGACTAATCATTAGATGGGGGTAGATCAAGTAATGGTTCATGAGTGTAAGGATTATCGGGAATTTTGTCTATTGGTTCCATCTCTTGTTCAAAGAGTTTTGTTACAAGGTCATCGTGCCGGCGAAGCGCTCTGTTTCCATCTCCAACCTACACCGGTTGTTAAGCTCAAATGTTTTGAACCAAGGAGTGTTTTTTACTTACCACTGCAATGATGGTTACAAGAATGGCCAATGATGCAAGCACTGCAAGCGTACCAAGGAATGTGGACGGAGACGACATAGGGTCGCTGCACACTGTGGCATTAATCTCTGGGCACAACTCTCGAATTAAGGTTGCATTGTCTGGGCAAAGGAAATCCCCGCTAGAGTCGTCCATAATTTAAGTGGATAAAGTAGTCGCAAATAGAAATGTATTATTGGATATCAAATTCTACTTTGTCAATAGTACCCCATACTCTTAGAAGATCCCGTTGTAGAAGTAAGAATGGTGTATTCCCCGCTGGTAGATGTTGCATTTTTGCAGTGCTCATTGAGTCCGACTGCAAGCACAATAGCAAACGAAATTTCAAAAATTCCGACAATTTCCTCAAGGTCTTCAAATTTGTTAGTATTAGGTTTTTCTTGAGTTTCAATGCAAGTTGCAATTAGCAATCCAATCCATAAAAGTGCAGCCGGTATGAGAGCCCTATTTTTGCGCCCTTCACTTTCACTGTTCCGTTCGTAGGTGACTGAAATTCCAAACCAGTACAGCACCAACTATTCAACGCTAATTAGAAAAAAATAATGCCAAGGGCTGTAGGATGAAACTTGCCTGAGACGCAATAAACGTGCTTAATATCCATTCGTGAACTAGCATATCATAACTTGTTCCACTTGGAGATCCCGCTTTTGCAACGGCGTAAAGTGTCAACATAATTGCCGATGATATTGGATACAGCAAACTGATTGGTCGTGCTAGTAAGGGGTGCATTAACTGTGTTGATCCAGAGTCGCCTCCTTCGGTTGAGAGGGGCGTGGAGAGCCATTCTTTCGAGCCAATCCACTGGGTAAGGTCAACGCAAAATGCGAAAAACGCCATTACACTTGTAACCGAGCCCGCTGCGATAGTGAGGTCTTTGGAAACGCCATTGTGACGATGTCCTACCGCAAGCCAGAGACAGAGTGACCCAACCCACGTCAAGAAGAAAGTACTTCCAATAATTTTAGCCCACATTCCTTTGGAATTAGCCCGTGTAATTGTCATGCCTGTAGTGAGCGACACAAACTGTCACTTTGATTAGTACTGCACATACACATTCAATGCTTAAGGAGTTTACCTGGGCACCAAGGAACATGATTTCCGCTTTCCATTTCATAGCTGACGGCCCCGTTAAAAGATGAGAGAAAAGTGGATCGCTGTGTAGAGCTGTTGGCGTAAGATCCGATGCATAGTCCTCAAAGTCTACCGTGTACATTGCAGCGGTAGCACAGGTCAAGGCAGCCACTAGGGTGATTATTCCATACGAAAACACAGCCTGCTTTGCGTGAGAACCAGTTTAGTTACTGAGAAGGTTGTAAGATCAGCTTACATTGGCCACTCCTCTAAAAAGGGCGTCGACGGTTTTCCTGAAGGTCATTTTTTTAATTAACGGTCACCTGGCATTTATACATTTTTGCGCGCAACGAAAAATGGGACCAGAGATGGTGAAGCGGTTTTTGATGGCGGCGAGGGCGTGGGGGCATCCGGGGTACGATGATATGGACCTTGAAGAACTCATTCATCTGTGTCTCCACCACGACATTGCTCTTCTCGACGCGTACCTGGTTCGGATGCGCAGGAATGTGGCATTCCGTGCAACGGTCGACGGAATTCCGTTCATTCGAGAGGTGGAATACCCGCACCGCCGCACAATCAACGAGGCAAACTTTCAACTTGCAATGTCAAACGTGTCGACTGTGCTGCACAAGGCTGCGAGCTCCGAGCACAGCGGCGAAATCAACTGGTGGCGATGTCCGCGGCGGCAGTCAGAGATTGAAGGCATCACCACTGCGATGCTGGCGGCAATGCCCACGGGGCAGGGAGAACTTCCTGGCGTTCCGCTGACCACTGCCATCATGGGTGTGTGCGACCACTTCTCTGATGCCTCGCATGGAAACCCGTACCGCGGGAACCGACCGCCTGCGCCGTTGGACTTTGTGGACGAGATGTGTCATCACATGGGCTGGTGCGACCGGTGCCAGCGAGCCGAGTCTTCTGGAGGTGAACTCAGTCCGTAGGATTAGACGCATATTTGGGTAGACCACCTACACATAAAGATGCTTGTTCCTTTACTTCTTGCGCTCTCCTTTGAGAGTCCCCTCAGCATAGAGATCAAGGATGGCTGCACTAATGAAAGCGCCGTATTACTGGGCCCAATCAAGTTGTACTCTGATGACCGTGCGTGTGTCGAGGTGCATCCAAGACTTTTCTTTACCAACTGGACTACTGGATCATCTTATTGGGCTTGGGGCGAGTGCGATGATGGCATGATTCAATACGGCTTTGGTAAAAACAAGGAAGAATGCCTGGGCTCAATGACTGGGGACGATGGTGTTCACAAAACAATCATGCCGCCTTCCGATGTGTCAGAGGACACTTGTGTATGTCACGACCGAATAATTTTCAAGGGCGATGATTGGTATGGCGAGGATGTGTACGATTCTTCTGTGGCGTACCGGTGTGTCAAGGAGATTATTGAAGTGCAAGAGTCACAGGACGAAGAGCCAATTCCACACACCGACGACAGCGACTACTACCTTGGTTGGGTCATTGTCTTTCCAATCTTAATCCTTTTACTTGTGCTGCCGCTGATGCTGTGGTCCAATTAAAGTCTGTCCGATGTCGCATTTTTTTCTTCAGATATTTTAATATAGGATTTTTTTATTAAATCTTATACCACATATTTCATACAATTTGAATACCCGTGTCAAATTTATTTTTCCTTCAGATGTTTTTACTTGGAATACGTCGATTAAAATCTACACTCGTTTTGCTCTTTTCCCTGCTGATTTTCGTGCGTAATTCTGCCGCACTGCGGATTTAGACGGTCGAGTATTAGGCGTCTTTTTAGACACCTATATTCATTGTGTCAATACACATTTTAAATGAGCGATAATAATTAAAGCACCTTTTTACTGGGCCTGCAATATTCGGTTTTGACTTTGCTACCACAAGGCTTTCCAGTACGAACGTCCTTCCACCTATCATAGAGTGTAAGGCTTTCTAAGAACAACACAATTTGAAGGGAATGTACTTTTCTTTTTGCCAGCGCTTCAGCGACGTACCTGCAAAGGCTATCATTAAACATGGTATTTTTGGATACGGGAATAGCACGTGCCTTTCTTGGTCTTTCTTACTTGTCCGTGTGCTTTTCGGCACCTACCAGTAAGGTTGAGATTTAAGTCTAGTTGATTCCACTACAACCCGACTTACTTTGCTACCTACAATGCTGTTAATGCTCAACTAGGCAAATCATAAGGAGTTGCATCCCAACTAACCATCTGACTTGCTCTGGCAGAAGGCCATACCTGCCAAGACTACTATTAGAACATGCATCTGTGCTGTGTGGTGGTGGCACTTACCTTGACTCGGGCTTTGACTTTGCGGGCGCATGCATCAAGGGCCATAATTTTAAACAAGATAGTATTACAGTTTATAAATAATTTGGAACTAAGCCACACGTGCCCAAAAATAACAAAGTGTTTATCAACTCATGGCGGACAAGTTCACGCTTGCAAACGTTGCAGCGCGTGTCAAATGTGTGCTGCTAAAACCGATGATGCACCGCGATGCAGTTGATTGCATTGCAGAGAGCTTTCAAATTGTCCCGGGGGCTGTTCGCTGTGGATCCACCGACCCATTGCGGTACGGCCTGTGCAGTGCGTCCCTGTATCCGGGTGAATGGAGCCCGGAACACGCCGAAAGCTCTGGACTTGCACACGGCGAGGTTAAAATTACCGGGACTAGGGACTCGTGGATCCCAATTTGGGTTGTTCCCGTAGGAGCTAGCGAGAAAGAGTTGCACCACCTTTCAACTCTGGTGCAGAAGTTTGGCAGATCTCGTGCAAAAACACTCGGAACAGAAGACGGGTTTACTGCATTTGTGGCGCTCAGGCGGGACCCTGGTACAGACCCAATCCTCCCCGCAAATTACACTGCAGAAGTTATCCACTATTAAAAATAAACTCCCGCATCTCTTTTGGCTAAACAACATTTTCCCGGGCAAGTGTGGTGGTAATTTCGGTATAAACTTACATTTCAAAAATATAAACACAATTGATGCCGTTGCAAATCACTCCAGACTGGTACGAATATGTACCTCACGAACAAGTTGCAGATTTGACTCCATTAGTAGCCAGAATCAACGCAAGATTGGTGCGGATTGATGAAAAATCGCTCTTCAAAGACAGGGTGGAAGTTATTCAATCATGGATGGGTCCGTTACGTGGACTGGGTCTTGATTTTGAAAAAACAAGAACCGCGTTTGGGTTTGAGATTGAAAAAATGAATAAAGATATTCAAGAAGACGAAGAACAACTTTTTACAAAATGCAATGTTCTCAACGAAAAATGGGGATGGAAAGAAGATACAAATCACGTTTTGTTTGAACGTATTACTCACATTGGTATGGGAAGTAATCAATCCTGGACGGACCCAATTATGCGGTTTTTGTTTTACCACGAAAAAACCGGTCGGCCACTTCTTGACAGTTTTAAGGACAAAAGTAGGTTGTCGTTAAAAACATTGTTAACTATTGAAAGGTCGTGGGATAAAAGTGCAGCAAATCAACTGACAATGGGGCTTGCTCTTTGGAGCGTATATTTTGAAGATTTAAGTCCTGGAGATTTGCAACTTATAAAACAGATTTTTGAGTACGAATTTGATGAGCACAACACAAGTTTTTCAATGGTAGTGTTTGTCTATCAAGTTAGGGCATGGATTTACATGTGTCTGTGTAATTCAAAGGGGTCCGAAGACCAATTTTGTAGGATGAACTCTCTTATTAGCTCTTACGACGACACCCGAGATGCTAGAGAAGATTACTCTCTTTTTGCAGCTGAAGTAGAAAGCAGTTCTGATGAAAGCAGTTCTTCTGAAAGCAGTTCTGATGAAAGTAACGTTAGTGCATCCTCGACCAATTCGGGTGCAACTGTTTCTCCGCCGCCACGCAAACGGGGCATTGCTGGTCCTGATGAAGATCGGTTTAACGGTGATAGAGGCGTAGAAGATGGATCACCTCCCATGGAAAGGTCTACCCCAAAAAAACCCCGGTCTGATAAACCGGGTACCACAGGACGGATAAAAATGCAACCCCGTCTAGAAGGGTCGTATTCTACGCATGTAGTGTAGACACATCTTGCTATACACCTACGCTATCCGTTAAGACTCATATGTGTACGCCCTGGAACTCCTCAGGAGCATCGAGGGCGGTAATGTACGTGGCAATCCATGGCGGAAGAAGCTGGACGACGCGCACAACGAAGCAAAAGAGCCGAATGCAAAGCGGAGTAGGGCAAAGTAGACTGATTATCATAAAAATGGCTTTAGTGTATAGTATTTTGGCCAGTTTTGTTGAGCATTTGGAGTGCACGCTCGGTAAGATGTTTTGATTTTCCGAAAATATGGTATGTAAACATGGGATCCCCAATGTACATTGTTCCCTCGGGAGCAAGAAGTTTTGGTAAGCGGGCTTCAGTTTGGAGCGCGTACGAAAACGCACGAGGACCGCAACAATTCCAGCACGCTTTCGCTCCCTCTGCAGTGTCTTCTGATGTAAAACAGAACCGTATGGCCTTGGCCAAAAAGGCGTCGCGCGAGAACGGGAAATTGAATAGGGTGTTGACGACATATCGTGTCCCAGACAGCTCGAGGGTTTCATTGTTTGGAAGCCACGAGTGCTCTCCAGACATCGATCGGCAAGAGACTCGGTAGTAATCATCACTAGGGCAGCCCAAATCCCCAAGTGATATAGCACGTTCCTCAAGTGCTGCTTTAGGCCATGCCTGTACGTGTACAATGTCGGCATCAAAGTAAAACCCGCCCTTCATAAATGCACTGCACATCCTAATGACATCCGACTGCACAACAGGACTCTTAAACCACTCCCGCTGCATTCGGCCATCAAGTTCTACACCAACTTCAGACGCACACTCGTTCACAAGTATATGGAAATTAATACAATGCGGGACAACGGATTCAACCGCACTCGTCGTAAGCAAAGACGATTTCATGGCCTGGGATATCTCCTCCATGGTATTTGTAGTGTATAGGTGGAGAGGATGCCCCCCATAAGCTCGGTAAAATGATTCAATGGCAATTGTCGCCTGCATGTCGAGCGATGTACCAATCCATATCATGAAAAAATGGACGCCTGTGGCCATAATGTATCATACATTTTTTTGGCAGAATTCTTATACACAGTAATCTACAAAATCAGACTTTTCTTAAAAAAATAATATCAGATTTTTTTGGTAGCCATGCAAAATTTCTATGGCCCAGATCTGATATTTTTTTTTAAAAAAAGTCTGATTTTTTGGTAGCCATGCAACTCAAACACAACTTTTCCCGCACTTTTCAAAACGGGGTCGGTCCAGAATGAGGGTGGCCGAGTTGCATGGCTACCAATAAAAACAGACTTTTAACACCCGGGAAAAGTCTGATTTTTTCCCTTTGACCAAAACTGACCAACGGATAAAATTCAGATAAAATTACTATAGGATTTTTTAAATATTTTTTTAATAGACTCGCTCTTGTTCTATGGTCCTGAAGTATTGTTTTTCACGGCGTCGCACGAGTCCAAAGAGCAGTGCTGCGCCAATGCACAGTCCCACCGACGTCCACATGTTGGTTAGCTCTCCTGCCGTTGCAATCAACACTGCTGGCAGCACCTGCAGTGGGTGAGCCTCCAACCAAAAAAAGATGACCGTTGGGATGCTTACCTCTGCAACCTTCTGCATTGCTAAGAGCTTGCTGTAGGATCCGGCGTACGCCTTTCGCACTGCCACCATTGTAGAACCCATTCCAATCCCAAGCGAGTATGCCAATGCGCCCATCGTATAGTTGGACACGTCTAGAAAGATGACTCCGAAGCACGACAAGGCCATGCACCACTGACGCGCGTCAGTGTTTAGTGTGATAACGCAAGGGAAGAGCGCTCCTTACCAAGCCCAACAACATTACGGGAAACCAAGGATGCGAATCGCACGCCACTGCTGATATGCACCCTCCTACCATCACCAAGAAAAGACCAATGCACACTGCCCCGGGCTGATCTTCCGCCGAAAACGCTTCTGATACCTGCACACCAATCAGAAACAACCCACCCAAATTCGTCAATGATTCAACTTACCACAAACACGGCAGTTAACAACAACGCCGACATGACGGCTGCAGTACACATCCATGCCCCCAAAAACAACAGGTTGTTTCCAGGCTCAGGATCGAGCACTTCGGGCACCCATACAACAGAGCACAACCACCACACAGCACCCACTACAAGTATCTGCGCCTTTTTGTTAGCACTCCATTCATTCGGCAAATCAACGCCACTTACAAGTGTTGTCAGCGATTCCTCATAAATTAAACAGATTGCTGCAATTGGCAGAAACAAAAGCTCTCCAATAAACTCAACTTTCAAAACCTTTTCTGGTGCATCTACCTATGCTGTAATTAAGTACCATTATTGTATTATCTTTACTGTGGGCTTACTTTGTTGAGAAACGACGAGTAAAAACTGCCATAGACCATACAACATGTCATGTACGATGCCACAGGACTAACAATCACAAGAGAGCAGGATATTGCTCCCAAAAATGACGACACTTTTATTGGCATTTCAAGAAACGAAAATCCCACCTATAATTGTAGGCTAAGCAATGGCGTTTGTTTTAGAAAGGGGTATTGGTCACCTGTAAAAGCGCGCCAAGAGCAACCGCCTCTCTAGCCCATTCAATTTTATTTGAAAGGAGCAACGGAAACATTCCCATACAATATACCTTTGAAAAAGCTTAGCCTTTTGTAGGACGGGAGGCAAAGAGGATTTCTTTACCGATACAATTCCTAGCACTCCGGCTGTTACGGACGTATCCACTTTCATTTTAAGTTTCTATGTATGCAATCTTGGCAAGTAACGGTAACCTTCGGCCTTGCATATTTTTTAAAAATTGCCTGGTGCCCCATTTTTTTAACGGTCACATTCCTGATGGGTGCGGGGAAAAAGCAAGGGTGCCACAGGCCATGGCCGAGGAAGTGGCCGCTGATGCACTACTACCACCCAAATCTGCCGGAGCTGCCATCCACATGGGCCTCGCGCATTGCCGGGTGCGCCTACCACAAAGCGTTTGTCATGGTCATCTGGACGGGCACCCGCTGCATGTGCCCGCACGGGCGGTGGGTGGAGGATTGTAGGGCATGCCGAGAGTTGAGGGAGAGAATGAGGAATAGGCATTTAGAACGGAGGGTTTAACGATTAGAACAGTGCTACGCGCTTGTCACTCATGTCAGCCTTGGGTTGAGCTCCCTCCGCCGGGCGAAGGCGGCAGAGGCGCACGACCGAAACCTTGGTGGGCATGGTGGCAAAGGACTTGGAGGCGGTGCTCTTCTGCTCAATCTTGTTGAACCCCAGCAGCTGCACCTCCACCACTCCCGCAAACGAGAAGCGCGTCAGAGTACCACCCTCCGTGAGGTCCTTCCATGGGATGCGGTTGCCCACAGCATCGTACATGTCTGGCGGACTAAACTCTTTGCCGTCCTGTGCTTCGGCAGCCGCGAGAACACCTGGGTCGGTGGTAATGTTCTCGGCAACCGCCTTGGCGTAGTCGGCGCCAGTCGCGCCCTTCTTCGTGCGCCCAAACCCAGAGCGCGCCTTGATTCCGAGCTCCTTGAAAGAGATGGCGCCGGTTTCGTCGTCAACTTCCTGGGACACGTTGATCGGGACGGTCCAGTCTCCTTCGTTGATCTTGTTGAGAACCCAGGCAGTGCGTTCCTCGGGGGACATCTTCTTGAGCTGTGCCCGCTCCACCTGTCATTGCGTGAGTGCTAGCTCAACTCACACACAAGGATGCGGGCGCATACCTTGGCCAGAAAGTGTGAAAGGTTCGAGGCTCCGGCGATCCCCTTTGCAAGCTCTGTTTTGAGCTTGCTGGCCATGTCAGCCCCCTGTTCGCCAGTCAGCTTGAACGCCAGCTTGTCGGTGACGGAGAAGGTTCCTCCGGTATTCGGCATGAACACCCTGTGGCAAGGTCAGCCCCCAATCTCTCGACACAAGGGCGGGAAGGAGAGTTCGCACGAGATTTGAGGGCAAAAGAACTTGAGCACTTGGTTGTAGGTCCCAGGAGCGCAGCCCTCAATCGTCAGCGACATCCGCTTTCCCTCGCTGTCGCCCTCGAATTTGACCGGGGGAATGTGATCTGGCACTCCATGGTAGCTCTTGACCGCTGCAACCGCATCGGCGGTGTATTCCCGCCATTCCCTGTAGCTGTACGCCGGTTTTCCCTCTTCTTGCTCGGGTTTTTCCCTTTTCGAGGGGCTTTCGTCTTCATTGTGGAATCGTTTGGTCGGAGAGCTCATAGTGTGGCTGGGGTAAAGTGTCCTAAGTGCTGATGTCAGCTGGGATAATCTGACCAAATCTGACAACTCAATTTTGTTGTAGCACTTGAGCCCCAAAATCACCAATCTGCGTGAAATTAGCACCATTGCCGGCATACAATAAAAGGAGGAATTCTTACGTCAAAAGAACAAGATCTCTCTGCGAACACTTGAGATAGCCCTTCCCCTCGATGATGAATGAGGCATGCTGCTTTGTGCACTGCACCGTTGCCACCCCCAGCGCACAACACAGATTGCCAAGCACAATGGACTGGTCAATATCAAGCTTCCACGGCGTCTCGAGCGCACTTGAAAATGCCCGCTCGATTGTTGTCGAAAAAGCCGACATTTGCAGTCTCAGCACCAGAGTCGAAATCAGCTGTCTCAGCGTGGATTCTTGTACCTGTATACGAATGAGCATCCCTGCAATGCTGTGAAGAGGAAACAAACTAACCATGAAGAGCTGTTCCAGCACCATGGGAGGAGATATTCTATTCCTAAACCGCATGGCCATTCGATCATGAAGGGGGGACACTGGTGCGTTGGTCAGTGCCCACGATGCGCCAATCCTGACGCCCCACTCAAGCAAAAGCTTCTCTGCTAATTCAAAATGAGAACCGCCTCCAAGATTGCTCGGTATTTTGACACGCTTATTTCCCCTAACAGTAATCTCTAAAAAGCGTCCATCCTCAATCATCTGGAACTGAGTGGGTCTTAAGAGAGCGTCCACAACTTCGTGCACCTCTATTGACGCATACGCTTTCTTTAGGTACTGCAGCACAGACATGGCCTCTCAAGCAAAGCTAGCACAGTTGGCTCAGCAGTTTGAAAATGCGTTTGTAATTTCACTGTCGTTGACACTGGTAGGAACGCACGCGCCTTTAGTTTTGTGCTTTGATTCTCACTCAATTTAGGTGACTTCAAATGCTGCTCCCCCAGGCACTGCAGTAAGTTGATTTCCCCGCAAGAGAATTTTACTGTTTCTGATTTGACAAGTAGGTGTCGGTATTCTTGCTGGCCTGTATTGCGGCTTTTCTCGGAGTGTTTTCTGAGCGAATGGCAACCAGCTTAAATTCAACTGGGTCGGAACAACATGTCATCATGGACTTGGCAAAACATCTCTTTCTAATGGGCGCATCGCTTTCGACTACTATTGTCAGTTCGTTTCTTGGGAACTATTCGTCGGCGCTTTTAACATCGGTAAGAACCACTTATTACAATATAATTGCCGCAAAAGCTTACGGTGCTCCCTAGATCAATTCTACTCCAATGCAAGTGGGCGTTTTATTGATGGCTGCTACTCTACTCTATGCTATTCAAATGGTGTTGGTAAAACCAGCGCTCGATTGATGCTTTTATTTCAAGAGCAGTGCGGCCCCTCCAATAACAAGCGCTCCAATAATTCCAAGACTCACTGGAAGCGATTCCTCCATTTCAGAACAACCGTAGACCTATGCATCATTTCATTAGACTTGTTTCTCACACTGAGGGCGGGTATTAAAATACCTTTACGGGATTCTTGTAGATGCAGTACGCCGAAAACACGCTCGCTGCCGCAAGTGCTTGGGTTGCCACTGCTCCGCTTCTCCATCTACAAGAACGTAAGAAAGCACACGCACCTCTGTGTCCGGGGGTCCCCACCTGTCCGTGTAGGCAGCCACCGTAATGACCAGCGGTGCATAGTGCAACACAAACGTCCTGCGCAGTGTCAGACTCTATGCGCGTCTGTTTAAAAGAGTTAAATTCCGTACCCGTAAAAGTAGACAATAGCACCTTCTTCATCAAGCGACTGTGGAATAATTAGTCTTTGAAATTCCCGGTGTAATATCACAGGGTATTACCTCCATAAAAATAGCACAGCCGGAACCACTCATGACTAGCACTCCAATCAGGATAATCACCTGCAATGATCATCAGAATTCTCTCTTTGATTTGCACTTGACATTTCATACCTGAATGGTAAGCACAAAGACGTAGATTCTCCATTGAATTTTCAGAAGAATTGTTGCTGCAAAAATAAGCTGTACCAAAATCCCCCACCTGCATTTTCTAATAAATTGGCGGTCGCAATGAAGGCAGGAAAACACAATACCAAGTAAAGCGACTTAGGCTCCCAATTGCAAAAATCCCAAGCGCTACAACTACTGCGTATACTTGCAACAACTGGAGGCAAAAATTAGCGGGTGTAATTATGCGGTGGAATGGAATAAACTTGCTTCGCGGATATGGCCCATGGCTTTTCATAGATGTGGCACCGATTTATACAGTCAGTCTACACTACAATCAGGCTAACTTGGTTATCATCGCTGCACGATCCACTCGAAGATGACCAGTGTCCGTCCGTCGCCACAGCAAGCGTCCCGTTGCGTTTGCGTTCAAAGAATTCTTCTGCGCTGTTGAGTGTGGTTCCATCTTGAAGCCGAAGCTCGTTGACGTACCCCCTGTCCACCCACGTCGCGTGGTCCCCATGTGCAATTAGCAACGGATCGTCTTTCCCCTTGAACATGAAGTGGCGGCGGGATAGCATGTCGGTGGACACGTGTTTGTATCCCATTCTCTCCAGGCGTTCGTGTTTATCTTTGGAATCCGGACACTTTACTATAATTCCCTTTACCATCAGATGTGGGTCATATTCACCGGCCATTTTTTTTAGTAGAGGAGCTGGCGCGCAAATTTATAATTGTAACGGTCGAAGAATGTCGTCAGAGATGAAACCGAGGCAGCCGGGCAGAACGCCTCAGGGGCGGAAGAAGACGGCACAGAACATTACTGGAGGCCCCGCGTTCAATGGAATTTTGCCCCCCGTGAAGAAGCAGGAGCCCATCCCCCCGTCCGTTCCTCGTCAGCAGGGATACGGGTTCTGGCACTTTCTGGTGCGGTACTCGGGGGTCAGCGCGGAGTGGCTGGGCGCTCTCGCCGAAGCGAACAGCCGGGATGAACTTCTGGTGCCTACTTTCTCCCCATTGGCGGTCTAGTGCCATTGCTCACCGCATTCCTTAGGTCAAAGTTAACGGACTCGATTCGGACCAAACGCCCGCCGTGATTGTTGCAGCGCGCTTTGGGATGACAGAGCTTGTTGAGTGGATGGTGGAATACTTTGGTACAGGCCTCGTTGTTGTGCGCACCAGGAACACCAACCTCCTCAACGCGTGCATCGAGTCGGGAATGCCAGTCGCGCTGTGCCGCAAGGTCAGGGACCAGTTTCCGCACCTGGAGTCATCGCAACCGGGAGGTGTTCTCTGCCCGTGCGAGTCGGCATGCGTTGCGTTTGCTTTGAGCGGTCGGATTATCCCCGATGATTTTCTGCACCGGCGCAACAGGAGCAACGACCGTGAGTGACTTTGCTTCTTCCTCTCTTGCTTGCTTCTGACGAGCACTCCCAGATGTTGTTGTCACATCCGCGGTGCGTTTGATCGATGCGGGCCACATTTCGCCAGTCAATGTGTGGAACATCCTGTCGACGGGTCTTCCCGGAGAGGTGCCCAAGGCGGCGCTTTCCGGCCTCAATCGACTGGTCGAAATTGGAAACGCTTACCGCTTTCCACCGCATCACCGGCAGAGGATTCTCACATGGATGCGCACGTTCGTCATCTGCCGACTCTTCAAGCGGAATCTTTTCGGTGTTAAGATGCGGAGCTCGGTTGCACACCACTTCCTGGCCTTCTCCCGCAAGCCCGTGTTGTATCAAGTCGCCATCTGCCTGATGGACGACTGTGCAGTTCACCACAACAAGGTTGCTCGGCTTTTGGCCTCAGAGGCCAACATGTGCGTTGCTCCCCATTTGCCTTTGGTTGACCGTGATCTCATTCGCTGCCTTTCAGCATGCCCAACGCCTGTATTGTGTCCAAAGCGTCGGTCCACAACGCCATCCAGAAGGTGGAGGCGTACGTTGAGGCTGTGCCCGAACATGCTGTCGTCGGATATCGCACGATTTCAGCTTACCAGGAGCTTCTTCCAATCCTCAATCGACCCGTTCGCATGAAAAGGGACATTGTCGGCATTCGCCACGCGACCTTATTGGCAATCTTATCACATGGTCGCAGGACCAGAGACGTATGGATCAAAAAGAAAAGCGACGGCACACTTGTGCCGATGCGTCCTGTTCCGAAACTTCCAAGTGAAATATGGCTCTTGGTGTTTGAGAAACTTGGGACTTGCCGCTCGATGCTCAGTAGGAATTAGGTCTACGTTTATTCATTCAATTATACCAGTCTAATTCCAAGGAAAATGGCAGCGGTTTCTACAACTTGCAATGCCAGCCCAGAAAACAAAATAATGTAGGTTGCAGCACCAACCGACGCGTCTTGTCCTACCGTCTAAATGAACAGTCAATATGTAAAGCTTGGTACACTTTTGAGGGAGGGGTGATACCGGGGACGAAATATTGTTTTCTTGGCTGTACAAATGAATGAGCATGAAGAATACAAGTCCAAAGATGCTTCTCAATAGCTGTGCAATTCTGCGGAAGAATCCCAGTGCTGCAAAGATGAAGAGGGTTGCAGAAATGAGGTCTAGACTCAACGTGGTGACAAAAATTGGCATTGCGGGTGGTGCGGGTGTTGCCGTGCATCTAGGATCCGGCACCGACCCGAGCGATCTTCCAGAGAGCAGCTTGTAGTCGTGACCGCACGAGGTATAAATTGGGAGCAGGAACTGCAAAAGGAAGTAAGCTCCGCCGGGATTTAATTTTTGGACGTGCCTTACCGAGACTCCCAAAAGAACAGTTGGAACTAACGCCACAATAACCTGTCCGGCAGTGAGATAGGAGTCACTCTACCCTCAAAACAGAACGCACCCGATATGGCAAGCGAAGCAGTGGTTCCGCCGCTGCAGCAACTTTCACTGCAGTTTCCAGCTCTTCCTCCTCGTCGTCGTCTTCGAGAGTTTGTGGAATCCGCCGGTACAGACCCCGGTTTGCCGTATCCTTACGTGTTCTCGGCAACCAGCTCATGGTTTGGAGGAACAAAGATTTTGATCAAGGGGTGGTCCGGAATTGGCACCGATACTAAAGCCGGCGCTTTGTTGGTGGTAGACTTGATGGAAATAGTCGGGCACTGGCAAGCGGCGCAGGACAAATCCATGCAACTGCAATTTCAACACGTCGGAACGGCACTCAAAAAGACGGATGTCTTGCAGAGACAGCTGATGATTGAACCACTTCGTGAAGCAGGGTGCATCCTCTTGGATCCAAACTGGAAAGTGCACTGCGCCGCAATGTACGACACACTCTTTGTCAGAAACAGCGGCCCACCATGTGGCAACCTTGAACTTGTTGTTATTGCGGGCAAGTACAACCGTGGTGTAGTGTAAGAGGCTTGGGGCTAAACGCATTCGTAGGCAGGGCATGGAAGAACTTTGAATATGCAGGGTTTCATCCGCAGCCTTCCAAGACTGTGGCTCTCTTTGAATACCACCTTCTTCAGTGGCTGGTCAAACATGGCAAAACACCGTGGGAGGCTTCTCCACTTGTTGGGCACCCTCCCAAGGAAACCGAAATGATGGCGCACAGCAGCTGCCTTGCCATGTAAGCGCTTTATTTCATTCACTGTCTTGTTGGGTGCTCACCGCAAACTAGGTACATTGGCAACAAAAAAAGCCCGTGGCGGGTAGAGTACGCCCAACTGTATATGAGATCAAAAGAACGCTACGAGGTGTACCGCTCTGAAGGTACCAAAAAACAATCCGAGATTCTTCAAGAACTTCGAGAGTGGATTGATCAAGACTTTGGCGGAAACACAGTCGTCATGCCTTCAACCGAATTCCTTCAGTAGTAGACTCTTGTATTTAAGATAAAATAAAAATCTATAAACCATGGCAATCGAAATCAATTGTAAACCTTATGAAAAATTGTCCGAAAAAGAACTCGGAATTCTTGATTCAATCAATGCGAGATTGTCTTCTGTAAGTATGGAAATGGGAGAAGAAGAAATAAAATCAATCATCAAAACTTGGATGGAACGTCTTCAAGCTGCATTTTTAGAACCTTTTCAACTAAAAAGACTCAAACAAAAGTTTACTGGAAAGGTGTCTGAAGAAGAAGATGGTTTACTAAAAAGATGGGAACCCATTCGGAATATTTGGGGGTATTGGACAGACCCTTATGATGGCGAGCACAATTTTTTTGAAAAAATTACTCATTGTAATGTAATCCCAATTCAATGTTGGACTGATATTATTATGCGCATCCTTTACAAGAAGAAAGGATTTGAACGTGACTGTAGAGAAAAATCTGGAATGGCTTTAGCTGAAGAAGGCATTAAGGAAAATGACGGGAAAAATATTATGGGATATGCCATATGGAGTGTTTATTTTGAAAATCCAGAGGTTTTGCCGCTTCTACAAGAAATTTGCAGTTATGAATTAAGCTCAGAAAGTTCCTATACAATGGTCAACCTTGTTCTCTTTACACAAGCATGGATTGAACACTGTCTTTTTCGCAAACCGAAGCCCCTTTTGAAGCAAATTAATAGCCTTGATGAAATATACTACAACCAGTATGCTGGAGGTGGAGCAGCATACGAATCCGGGGATTCATCATCGTCTAGCAGTGAAAAATCGCCTTCCCCAAAGAGACCTGCCCTCCGTAGCCCTGGGGATGATGATGATGTCGTATTTTTAAGAAAGGTTCATGTTGTTGATGACAGCCCTACCCCGACAGAAAGCTCTCCTAAAATACACCAAACCCGAAATGAATTTGTTGACGGAATGTACTCGACAAGGGTTGTGTAGATATAGTATTATATGATTGTATCTTTTTCTAAGTCGTCATAACTTTTTCCGCACTTCAATGCCGCGCGGTGCTGGTGTCGGAGGTCCCATCCGCCGAGGCGGGCGTGGGGCAAAGAAGCTTCCTTCTACTTCTGCCCTCCAGCAGCTGGATGCCAACCTCGCGTCGATAATGCCCAAAGAGGTGTGCACATTCCATTCTCGACCGTTGGCTTCATCCTCACCCCGAGCAGGCGGAATGGAAGCACACGGTGAACGATGCTGCGGAATACGCGGAAGAACATCTCATCAAGGAACCGCCCATCATTGTCCACGGCAAACTCTGCAACCAACGCCGCAATGTTGCTTTCTTTGGTAGGCTCTCTTCATTACTCTGTGATGGCGCGCGTTCTGAAGGGCGATGACAGGCGGTAGCGACGTCGGTGGAAGATTTGTCGGATGGACGTACAACTACAGCAAGGGCTCGAACTGGACTGGCCTTCCGATTGAGGGTACTCCTCTGGAGGTCTTACTCAACACTGTCAACGAAAGGATGGGCGCCCACTTCAACGCCATCCTCGTCAATCAGTACGAGGATCCATCCAAGACTCAGAAGCCTCATTGTATCGGGGACCACTGTGAGTTTAAACTGCTGCCAGGTGTGCCTTTTCAATGTTAACACCCCCGTAGCCGACAACGAAGACGGGCTTTGCCCGTTTCAGGGTGTTGCCATCGTATCGCACGGTGCAAAGCGAACAATGAAGTTCAAGTGCAAGCTGACTGGTGCGTTGGCAAAAGAGGTTGAGCTCTTGCCCTACAGCATCCTGCACATGAAGGGGAAAAGCTTTCAAAAGGTATGGCTCTTTATTGTTATCTGCTGCATGGCAAAGGACTAATTTCTCTACAGCTTCTCACGCACGGGATTCCCGGCCGTCTCCGCGATGTTGGAACCCGTACGAGCTTTACATTTCGGCATCATACCAAGTAGGCCTTAGCTTCGGAGTCTCTGGGCGTACTTGTGTATTAGACGAAGCATCCACTTTTGTACTCCATGGTCGACGTGGCACGGCACGCACGCTGCGTTTTATGGCAGAGTAGTTATCACGTTAAAACTTTGCTACACAACGTTGATTGATTGAAACTCGCCTTTCCCATTTCAATCCTCTTTTGGAAGCTTTAATTTGTGGTTTATCCAACATTGCATTAGAGAGTCTACACGGATGAGAAATTAACATTCCTCCACGCCCACCGTACACAGTTGTTCCGAGTCTGGTCCCAGTTTGTAACGTGGCCGTGCAACCCGCCGGAGCTGTCGTTGAGGTATTGGATAGGGTGAAGGTTCCACCGGGGCGCGACCAGATGGCCCGCGTTGTATTTGTACTTTATCCATCTATTGAAGATGATGTCGTCGCAGTGTTGGAGCTCCTTCTCTCCCCACTTGGCGATGAAAGCTCTGTATCCTTCGAGGAAGCGACAGGGATACAGCGCAGCCCCGACCAGCACCAAATTTTCGCCCACCCCGCCAAAAGGGTTAGAGTACGGCTGTGCAGAGGTGGGATCCCCTTTGCGGCCGAACGACCCCACAATCGTATTGGGATAATTGTTTGCCCCGGCGATCATGGCGTTCAAACTCCATTTCGGGATGAGAATGTCATCGTCGTTCGTGAGCACATAGTTGTTCACATTCGAACAGCTGTCGTACCGTTCAAAGATTGAGGCCCTTGCCTTTTTGTAAACCGCCTTGGTGCACACCGGCCCCGTCGGCACGATTGACGCGTTTTCGTACAGTACTGTGATTCGTTCCACCTGGGGAAAGCCACAGAAGTTGTCCACTATCGTCTCGACGTTTGCCTTGCGTGCTTCGTAGTAGTTTTTGATGACAACCTTGTCGTGCCTGTGAGCCCTCTCTCTCTGTGCCAGGGCGCACGCTTGTGTGTGAGATCAAGTAATTTTGGGCATACCTCAATCTTGGGCTTGAACGTGAGGGCAGCGTATGATTCAAGGCGGTAGTAAAGCCCGTATGTAGCATACACGCCTAAAAACGCAGCCATGACAGACAGCGACAGATTGACGTGCATGGCCGGCATCCCCCGCGCCGTTTAGCAGGCGCCCGAGCAATTCTAATCATTGAATTAGGCGGAATTTATTTAGACAGAGATATAATTTTATTAAATTATTCTCAACTCAATAATCACGATGGCGACTTAATTCTTGTATCAACTGAACGTGTGTACAATTACAAAAAAACTCCACTTGTTATACCCGGTATTATTATTTCAAAGGTGCGCCATAATTCAATATTAAAAAATGGTTTGAATTACGCCAAGGGCAAAAGAATAAGTTGAGTGCATCGAGCAGGGTTCGAACCTGCGCAGCAAACATTGCTAAGAGAGTTCTTAATTGAACACTTAAGTCTCACGCCTTGGACCACTCGGCCATCGATGCCCACACAATAAAGTCTTGTTTTTATGTATATGAATACCACCGCTAAGGAAGGGGGCTAATGTGGACGCGGGTGGCGGTGAAGACAGCGCTGCTGATGGTGCCCTTGATCGTCTCCACTTTCCTCCTCTCCACGTTGACAGTCCCTGGCCATTCCTGCGGAAAGGGGAGTGAGCACCTGCACACGTGGCAAAGGAATGTGGGGTGCACACCATGCCCTTGCGCATCACGGGATCGACATGCCAGATTCCGGCCTGGACATCCACAAAATCTCCTGCGCTCAGGTACCACGCCTCAATCACCGTGCACGGCGACTCTGGCATGACCGCCACCGTCTGGATTGGCCCGTGACCCTTGTCCACGTAAAAGGTAAAGTGCGGCCAAGCGGCGTGCTTCGGGGAGACTGTGCGCAGGTCCGCAAAGTGCTGCGCCGCCATGCCACGGAGCCCCGAAATGCCAAACAGCAGCGACGCCGCCTTGTTGGGTGCTTCCCCGGGTTGGTGAAACACAACGTTCTGGGGATGAACGGTGGGCACGGTGCACATGCCCTTGAATGCGGGCAGCATGCTCTTGAACTGCTGGTACTTCTCCAGCCCCCCGGCGTGAACCCACGTCGTGGTCCCCGTTGGGCTGACCGTCAGATATCCCGGCACTGCACTCGTCATCGTTGGAATGTGGTTTTGGCGCGCTTTTCTAAAATGTCTGAACCAAAATCTCATATAAACACTGATGGGGTAGACGAAGAAAGGGCGAAATGGGATTCGTCACAACAGCGGTGGATGCGGCATACGAGTTTACACGAGAGGGTCTAGAGTGGCCGCGTTTCTTTATGTCCCTCGGCGGCCTGCTGTGGATTGGCACCGTTGTAGCTGCCGCGCTCACTGCGCACCACGTTGACCACAACCCCGACGCAAACTTGTACTGGGCAGTCATGGGAACAACACTAGCAACAATGGTTCCACTCGTCTTTGATTACTCCAACAACGCCAAGCAGTGGACTCCCCTCACTGTTGCATTAGGCTCGTTTGCATATCTCACCTCTGTTGCACTGTGGTCGCACGACATTTCAAACGAGTACAGGTTTGGAACCTTCATTGTGCAGACGTGCGCGGTCAGCATTCAGCTTGCAGCCATCTTCAACCAGCGGAGAGGAACCGGGGGAAACTACCAAGCTCCAGGCACTCGTAGTACCTTCTTGTAGCATTTTTTCTTACACTGCTCAAAATAGACTTTTCCTAAAAATAGCCGTTACATTTTTGGCGCCAAACCCACATTCCAATCCTCACAATTTCAGAACACGGCATGGCGGTACCCCGGGCGATGAGTGCAACTGTATTCCCAGACGAAGAACCTGAGTGTGATAATCTTGAAGAGCGGGACACTGGTTTCTGTGCATCCCTCTATGGTGAAGAACTTGGCGGTGTTGAAATCTGTCTTGTGCCCATGGACGGTTATAGCGATCACGAAATGGTGGAAGTTGAGTTTAATGAGTGGGGCATCTGCGCCACTTCGTGGAACACGGGGATGACTGGCAAAGACCCGTCTGCTGGTCCTGACATGATGAGTGCACAAGTGTCACCCGAGCTTGAGGTGGTTCTCGCTCGAATCATGGCCATGTCTGTGGCAGACTTGCTCAAGGAAGCGTTGAGCGGTAAGATTGGGGTCCACAGTCCTCGATAATCATGTGTGCCTAACGTTGCAAGCGCAGATGGCATGACTCCAGAGTTTCGACTGCGGATTGAGACAGCTGCCCACTTCATTGCGGGGTTCAGTGGCGATGCTCCAAGACCTCTTTTGGAGTGTACCATCCGAGAGTGTGACAAGGCGACACGCTTTGTGAGCCAGATTGCGCAGGGCAACTGTTTTCACGCCATCCTCCAGGAAGTTGCGAACCACATTACATTTGGTGCTACTCCACAAGATGCTGTTTTGGCGGGACTGAGCCATTTCGAATTTGGACCCAAGTGCCATTGGCAGCCGCATCACAAGTTGCCAATCTCGAAAGTGACCAACGAACGTGTGGCTGTTGACGATGAGGCTCAAGCACGCGCAAACGTGAGACAACCGTTCCTTGTGGCTTTTATCTAGAGTCTAACACTTTAGCAGGTGTACCTGTACATGTTCATCTTTGCCAAGGCAATGCTGGAGGAGGCGGTGCACTTTGATTGCGCACTGCGCACAGCAAAGAAGGCTCCGGACAATCGCTACATCATCGGACAGCTCTGCACCTCATTGCATCCGGGCGTGCAGGTAAGCCATTTCCAACCCATCTTTCCACAGGAGATAGACTTATACGTTTTCTAGGTGATTGCACTTCAGGAGTTGACTGGCAACATGATTGAAGGTCTTCGTGATGCGATGCCGGACTTTAAAGTGTACGGAGAACCGTACGCCAAACCACATTGTGCAGTTCTTGTCAGACAGTACTTGGAGTCTGAACCCTTGCCGCTTGGACTGGAGAAGGGAGTTGACAATCGTGCTGCTGCTGCACTGGTGACAGTCCCCAGCGGTGTTATTGCTGTTCTCTCGATTCATGGCGATGCGAATGGCCTCACCATCAAAGTTCTTGATGCTTTTCGGGACAAGTGCGCCGAACGCGGTGTTGATCGTGTCATTGTTCTTGGTGATCTCCAGGCAAGTTGCCACAGTATCCTGCTAGCGGTGATTGGCGACTAACACTCCCATTAGATTGCCAAGATCAAGCATCCCAATCCGCATGCAGAGTGTCAGCGGATTGTTGAGACGGCGCTCGGAGTTTCTGTGGCGATGGCGGAACCCATTGGAACCAGGCTTCCCACGCCAAAGAGTTACTTTGACTGTCAGTTCAAGCACTTTCCAGAGTAGACGCTTATCAATACACGCTATGTTTACTTTTCTCTAATAGTCCAATTTAAACCGCAGTTTAGTACCAGACAATGCGACGGCTCGCTAATATGAAACTGTACATCACGTCGCTTGACAAACAGACCATTGAGCGTGTCAGTGCGCTCCTGGATGGCAAGCACAAAATTGTGGGGATTCCAGCGTTTATTGTATTACGTAGAGGAGGGGCTTACACTCCTTGTAGGTTGCAACTTTTATCAACGGAAGACTTGACAGCACTGTGGCCGACAATAATCCTTGCAACATTGGCGAGATCCACAGCGAGATGTCAGAGTTTTATGCTTTGACTGCAAGAATAAGAGCCAACATGCTTAGTGATAGCCGCAGGCGGGATTCCTAGCAAACTTTACTGCTCTATATTCTATACATCTATTGCACACCTTTGCTTTCGTTTACAAATGGGGGTTCTACTATTTTAAGGATTGGCATACTGTTCTCATTTTTACCAGTTTCAACTAATCTTGCCGGTGGCAGAGGCGACACATACTCGTCGTACTTCTTATTGAGTTCGTCTTTGATTGCAGACGTTTCTTGTTGTATTGCTTCAATAAGTACGTCATTTTTAGTGTGAATCGGCACGTCCTTACCCATGTCGTTGGCAACGCCTATTCTGATGCTGGCTCCGGGCGCAAGCAGCCATTCCACTTCAATAATGTGCCCCGATTCCGGTCCCATATCGTTAAAGTCTTTGACCGTGTACGTTGGTTCTCCAATAACCGCCCTGTTTGATGTCCTCGATAAAAAAACGTTGTAAGCATGCGGCGTCACCGCGCGTTCAGATGGGTTATGCTTGTCCGAGAGCCAGGCGTTCCCCATGGCAATGCAAGGGATCCAACTCGTTTTCATGTACGAGTAGCAAATGTCCATGGCGGAAATGGCTTTGCTGTCGCAGTCGCCTTGGCCATCCCTATACGATGATTTCCATACATCCCTCCCGGCTGGATCGTTTACGTACGGGCCGTTGATGTATGTAAGAGCAACCCGAGGATCCCTTGCATGTTTAATGTGCCTTTCAAGTTTGGGGGGCAATTTTACCTGCTGTGGGTACGCCCCTGCATTCCAATCCAGACCTGCATCCGTTTCGACCCCAGAGCGGGACCAAAACCCGCTCACTGGTCGAAGGGGCATCTGTTGTTGTGTGGCTTTACCTCGGTAAATACCATGAGCCCTTTCCTATAAAATGACAGAGTACTTTTCAGCGGTTGCGGTCGTAAGTCTGCCATCAATAACAAAAAGATCTGTAATTCTCCCGTTGACCTCAACAGCAGGTGGTGTATTCCCTTGGACTAAGGACCATTTTTTACGCTTTAATTATTCGGTTGACAGAGGCCAGAACCGAGTGAGATATTCACGCCCGCTCCTTTCATACATTACACACTAAATGCCACAACAGATGGTTTCCCAAAAAAGAAATTTCTTGTTGCTGTACAGAGGCAAGGAACATACTGGGTGCGTAAAGACTGCACAATATTACAATTATTGGTGCTTATTTTAATACAGGAATATTGTCTGTTGCAATTGAAATTGTTGATGCGGGCCTAGCGTGTTTCTGTGGAGCAAAACTATACATTGTACGCAGGGCTGTTGGCGATGGAATTACATTTTCAAGGTAAACTCTATGAAAAATAATCCGTCTTTTCTTGCTGACAATATTGTAGGTACATGCACAACAAGAAACCGCGAACATATGCGCTTTTGATTTTATTGGGTCTTTGTATTTGGAATGCAGTCGAATGTGGCGAATTTGCAATTGGTTCAGTGCTGCATTTTGTAAGTGTGTTTCCAGTTTAAACTTATCAATATCTGACCCCACAAAAAGGTACACAATACAATTGCTGAGAGTAAAATTAGGAAAAAAATTACAAGAAGAATATAATTATAGTTATACTACATTTGTAGATTCATCAGAAGAAATTTTAAGCTTGCGTCGTATTTCATTTGTTATCTTTGCTGCGCAGTCCTCTGCTGTGATTTCAAGAGTAGAAATAGATTCTGGTAGTAAATTCCAAAAATCTTGGATATCCATGTTGTTGGCCAATTCTATTGCTTCCTCCATGGCTAACTTTTTCTTAAAATCATCTTCAAAAACTTCAGTGCCTTCACTCAATTTTTTAAGCTTTTGTGTTTGGCCCTTTCTTAATGAATATTCTTTGATTAATTCATTTGCCACCGTCCTTTTTGGGGATGTCATGGCTTCACTCAAATCCGACGCGTTGAGTGTCTTATTAACCAAGCTATAATCATTCGGTGCTTCTAACTCAATTAATCCAAGAGTGTGTAACGCACTTCTCAAGTCATATATGTCCTCAAAACTTAGGGCCAATAATTTTCCGTAAACTGTTCCCGTAGGAGTAAATTCATAACTGGCATCTGGTTTGTTGAATTCTTCGAAAACCTTTTGTGATTTTCTTGAAAGAAAACTTACAGTACGGTGTTCTTCAAACTGTTTTATTTCATTAAGTTGCTCTTGGATTTTGGTCCTTATTGATTTCTTTTTTGCGCGTTTCAGTTCGGACTCAAGGGCATTCTTATATTTGGCTTTTTTCATTTGAAATTCAATGTCTTCTGAAATTATGCTTCCATGCGTGTTGAGTGCTTTTGTAAAAACTGATAGTTGCATTGTTGGCGAAACTTCATCACCACCCCTTGGTAATGATGACGACTGTGATTCATCAACACCCCTTGGTAATGATGACGACTGTGATACATCATCCATAGTGGGTGGTGATCTAATCGGTGTACTAGCCGCCGAAAATTCCGGACCAAACATGATCTCCGAGGGGGTTCCTCTATCAAATGAATCATCACCTTCTTCGTATGACAACGGGTTCAGATCGGTTGCGGTTGCTTCAATCACATATTCTGCGTAATGTTTGAAAGCTAGCATCGCGGAATGCGTAATTGAGGTTTCCCGAATTATTGGCCTTTCGTTAATTTCATAGGTTGAAAACGTTTCTTTTGTTTTCGTTAGCAATTCTTTTTGTTTTGCAGTTATATTTGTTATATTAACCTCCACTTCATGCTTCATTGCTGCATGAATAATATGGAAAATTAAACATTCTTCAACCGCAAACTCGTCATCGCCATCTTCTTCATCACTATCTCCTGGCACATCGCCAGCAGTTGGTTCTGGTGTACGGGCCTTTTCAAGATAACTTTTGGGAAAAGTAAAGTTGGCAACGTTGGCTTCAATAGCAGAAACTGCTTCGAACAAAATTTGTCGTGTTTCGACATCGTCTGAATCAACACCTTCAATGATTGAAGCAATAAGGGTTTCTATTGCGGATTTGTAATCCTTAACTTTGTCTATTAATTCCAAACAAAATAGGTCTCCTCTGACACTGTCAGTTGATTCGTCTCTTTTAAAGTACGTTTCTTTTACGGAATTAAATATTTCAAGTATCCGTTGTGTGTACGTTAAGATTTCCATCCATTGTATAATTTCCTTTTTCACAAAGGTGAATGGCATGACGACAAAATTCTTCAATGAAGTATCGAGGTTTTCTTCAACTGAATTCGAAAACTCGTCGGCTGAAAATGAAATTGTTTTGAAAAACAAAAAAACTCGGGTGTATATTTGTGCTTGTGTTGATTCTTCTTCTCTCAATCCGTCAAAAAATGATGTTATCATACCTTGGATATAATGGGCGGTTTCCTCCAATTCTCTTTGAATTCTGTTTTTTCCTGTACGACCGTTTGATATAGCCGACGTATCGTTAAAATATTTAGACGTTATAGATAAAGATCCTGGACCAATGGGAACCGCGGGGGGCGGTTCCCTTTGTTTTCTGTCTTTTAGATTTTCCACTATTAAATTTTGGGCCAAATTCCTTGCCAGACCTATTGCAAAATTTCCAAGATGTTCGCTGTCGACAAACGGGTTGAATGTGGCTATAGTGTCATTGCAGACCAAAAAAAGATGTTCAAAAGACAATGCCATATCTTCCTGGATTTCGTTTAGTTGTTCTTGCAATTGTACCACTGCTGAGTCATTAAGTGTAAAACTCGTAGCTGCCTTTAACTTGCTTTCAATCTCGTTTTTCTTTTGTGTCATAAGACGTAAATTCCATTGGGTATCGGATAACAAAAATTTGCCTTCGTCGCTGGCTTTAATTTCGTCAATTTTTTCTTGTGAAAAGTAAAGTCCTGTTTTTGGAGTTGCTCCCCATTTAACAAGGTGTTTTTTGGAAACTTGAACACCGAGTATTTTTTTGCTTTTAATACTCCAGCATTTCTTTTCTCCGTCCCATGGGAGTACAATTGGTTGATCTCCAATTAAAAACGCCGTTTCAACTAGGGGGTCAGTTTGAATTATGTTCTCTCCGTTGTAGTAAAACACTTTACCATCATCTGATTCATGTGGGTGCAGTTCAAAATCATCTTCCATTTCAGAAAATTGCAAAAGTGTAAATGGTCCTTTCCTTGGGCCTTTGCTCAAACAAAAATATAATTCTGCTTCAATCACTGTTGCCAGTGTTACATTTCCGTATCCTTGAGATATGTACTTGTTGACTAGCGGTGTAGCTTCCTTTATTTCTTTGTCGTCGTGCCCCATCTCTCCTTTGTACTCTAACGCTTTCTTGATATTGTTAAAGGTGCAATATGGATTTGCCGCATCTGCAAATTGTTCCAGCTTTAGAGTTGTGGGGAACCCCCGCTGTTGCTGCTGAAACCCTAACTCCTTGAAATTGGGGGTAAAATCTGTTAAAAGCGACGTTGTTTGCAAATCAATGTCTTTGCCCTCATCTTCTGTGGGCATGGATTCCATTTGCTTGGGGCGTTTTGTGACTGTCATATAATTTGTACAGTACAACAGTACAATTTTTGAAAATGTGCTTTCATTTTCTCTTCGGAGGTTAAGCACACGAGATGCTTCCCGGCGTGGATTGAAACTCTTAAAAGTATCCCACTTCATTAGTCGCAGTGCCAGTGCTTTTTCTTCATCCTTCTCTGAAATAAACTCTCTAAACAAAGAATCGTGTTCGCTGACTAATTTTTTAACGAAAGCCACGTCTTTTTTAAGTGCTGTGGAATCTTGTCCCGGTGGAAGGTGCTTTAAAGCTGCCGTTGCTTTGTAATACCTTTCGTATAACGTTTGTATTTTAACTGTGGAGAAAAACTCCGATAAATCAGGTAAAGGTGTATCAGGGACAGCGTAGATTTGAAAATTGGCAATTCCTTCGGGAGTAACGTTGGATCTCACTCTGGTTGGTAATATTGCCCGTCCAAATTCCTTTTTTCGCTTGAATTTTAAAAAGAACGGATAAAATACAACCAGCCACAAAAGTGCTGCCGATGTGTTGATTGGTCCAATATCAGGGGGCACATAATTAAGTGTAGACTTTGGAAAATGTTTGTCTTCGGGCTTTTCGGTGTCCCCACAAAGAACTTCGTTCAACAGCCGGTTGATGCCTCCTTCTTCTGAAATTATTTCAATAATTACACTAAAATACTTGTATGCTTGAATTGGATATTTTTCAATAAACGTCCTCATCTTAGCGTCTATTTTGTCAAAAACCCCCCAAAAAATATCATTACGAGCCTTTCTTTGTTCAAACGCTTCTTGATCGCCAGTTCTTTTTGTTGCCCCATGTTTTAAAAAAAAATCTTCGCCTACTTCGCTTCCTCGAAATATTGGACGACCATCCTTAAATGTTACTTCATATCCCTTAATAAAAAATCGGTGTTTTGAAAAGTTCGCCTTTTTGTCGTCTGGCTCAAGTATTACAAATGGGGCAGAAGTCTCGTCGCTTTCCCTTTCTACTCGAAAATTATAGCCGACAAACGAATAATGAATGTACTTTTCTGTTTCAAATTGGTCCATGTAGTGCAATTCGTACATTGTTCTTTTTTTGTTTGCTGTAAACAACTTCATTAGTTCAGCAACATCGTCTTCTGTTGATATTTTCTGTAGAACACCGTCAATGTTCATTAAGTCAAACAGTACAAACGTTGGAATCCACGCTCGCGGGACCAAGTTCACGAAAGTGATTCCATCGTCTTCTGTTCCTTCAGATTCGGCATTGCTTGAATAGTTGCCGTCGCCGGAATCGCTTGAATCGCTGCTGTCGCTATCTTCTTCTGATTCAGTGTTGGTATCATTCTCTGCTAGAGGAGCAGGACGTTCGTCTGGACCTGCTGTGAACACACCTTTTGAATTCCCTTTTCCTTTAAAGCCTGAATACAAACCTTCTGTTTCGGAATCTTCTGGTGGTCGTCGTAGTCGTCGTCGTTGTTGTGGTGGTTCTGGCGGGTTCCAAATCATTGACTGCGCCGTGCATTTTTCTTTAAATCGAGTGAACAACTCGGAATCGTCGGGGGCGGCGACACCGCTTGAATCGTCATACTCAAACTCCAAAAAATCGTAATCATCTTGGGTTTCTGTAAATTTGTCTTTGTAAAGAGCACTTGCAACTTCACGAAGCCCATTTTCTCCTTGAAGAATTTGAGCAAACGTAGGCAAACGACTTTTATCGCAATCAATAAAGTTGATTGAAGTTTCGGAACTTCTAGCACTTTTTTTTCTTTTGGGTCTTTTTACGGAACCATTAATAGCAAACGCACACATGAAAAACAGTTGCATTTCGGTAAACGAGTCAATCAAATATTTGAAATTATATGCTTTGGGGGTAAGCGGTAAAATGCTGTTTTCAAATGGTTCTTTTCCTTCTCCAAAATTAGGCAAGACAACTTTGGATTCCAAATTTGTTTTGTCAAACGAAACTATCCACCAATTTGCCCATTCCGCAGTAAATGTATAAGTTCTGATTCTGTCCTGTGCTTTCAAAAAAACTGACGCTTCATTTACTTGTTTGAAAGGATTGAGGTATTTTAAAAATGCATCGGAAAACTGAGTAAACTGGTTCTTTGGTCCTTCTGTTTCTGAAAGCCAGTATAACACGTCCAAAACGTAAAATCTTTTTGTTGTATTAGCTGTCTTAGTAACACTGGCTCCAACCAAAAAAGGAATGCGCATACGATCGTATGAAGCAGGAACGTCAATGTCTGGAAATTTAAATGAGGTTCCGCCTCTGATCATTCTTTCAATTTCATCAAAACTTTTTCTTCGTTCTTGTAGGTCACTTTCAGTAACACTAACGTTTTGAGCGCACAACTTCATCAATCGTTGTTTGATGTTGTAATCGTTGTCAAAATTGATGTATACTTTTTGACTTGGTGTGCGCCCAATGGCCCTATCTCCACTATGTATGCTGTAATAACCTGTTTTCTTGTTCAAATCCTCGACAAATGTAACAAACATTTTGATTTTGTACCCAGTACCTTGTTTAGGGCCTGAAATTGAACTAATTTGCCCAGTAACTCTGTAAGTAACAGTTTCAAACTCAAGCACTCCACTTTTCTTTTTTTTCCCTTTTATGTTTGTGCAGATAAACGATACTGGGCTTCCCAAACTCAATTGCTTCATCTTCCAAACATCACGAGCAGCATCGCGTTCATCGGCAAATGCACCGTAAGCCGATTCGGGGCCTTCTTGGTTGGTAAAGTGCGATTTTACACTAACATCGTTGCTCGATTGGAATAACTGTAGTGAATGAATGTTGTTTGCATGTAGTACAAGTTCTTTTCCTCCATTTCTAATGCTTGTTTCAATTAATGTGGCCGGCGTATTTCCATGAAACTCGGCCTGCTGAGAATGCATGTACGTTTCTGTTTCAAACTTTGTTTTGGAAATAAACCCTTCTAATACTTCGAGACAAAACTCTCTTATTTTACCCGGTGAAGTGTGACTTGCATTAGGTTTCCTATGAAACGTTTCTTTGCATCTTTTTTTCATTTGTGCGAGGGTTTTTAACTTTGATTCTAATAGAGCAAGATTGCACGTTTCTTTCTGCCAATCAGTCCAAATCTGCTTGAGTTGGGCATTGGCCCCGAGATTTGTTTCAAATGTGGCACAAAATTCGGATAATAAATCAGCTGTTTTAGCTCCAAGATTGTAACTGTCTATTGGACCGACGTAGCTGTTAAAAACAATTGCATCTCTTTTCTTGTCGTGTGCCAATTCTGCCATCAATAGACGCGTGTTGCCATGATCTAAAAACCGCAAGAAAAAATAATCAACCACAAAATCAGATTCTTTGTTTTTCAAATACTTTCTTGAAAAATAACGCGGATTGTGAAATGTTTTTATTCCGTACTCGCGGTAATGTTTTTCAATTGCCATAAACGTTTCGCTTCCGCATTTTGTAAATGCTGCTGTCCAACTTGTCATTGGTTCCGATAAATTGTATTCTCCAGCCAAAAACATGCAAATTTGTTCAAATGGAAATTGGCCGGCAATCACAAATTGGTAAAAAAATTCTGGAGGGTTTTTAAAATTTACAGCAAAAAATTCTCTTCTTGATTCTTTGCATTCATCTAAAAAAACACGAGACCGCCACGACGTTGTTTCTTCTTTTCGAAAAAGCGGACAAAAGAAATTACACTGATCACCTGCCTTTGCCAAAACTTTCTTCAATACTTTTGCCAACTCGTCTTTGTCTTTTCTCGAAAAAAACGTCGCCCTTTTGTCTCGCTTTATCAACATATTTTCAAAGACCATTTTCATTCCATAAATTCGCAACATCGAACTAGTTTCTGAATATTCCAACGTATGTGTAAACTCAAGAAGTTTCTTGTATTGAACAATACTTTTTTCTGAAATCATTTTTTCCATGCCACTTTCCGAAAAGAAGTTCAGAAATTCGTCGCGCACTTCAATTATCTCGTCAAAAAACCCTTCGACGTCAGTCAGGTTGTAGACTTGAAAGATTAGCATTGTTGCTAAAACTTCCATCACATTTCTTTTTGTTACAAGATCTTCAACCGGAACTTGAAGATCACTCTCACGTGATATTTTGTATCTGTCTTGAAATGCTTCGTTGACTAATAATCCCTCCTCCGGTAATCCCTCTCCTGTGTCAAGTACATGTTTGCCTGGAAGTACAAACTCTTTTGCATTCACTTTAGATTGTAAAAAGTCGCGCCACTGTTGAGTAGCAGTCGCTGGTTGTCTGGGACTGGTTTTGGTTAAATCAAAAACAAACGAATCTTCATCAGCCGAACCACCTCCTCCCGGCATTTTACTGTTGAAAGTAGAAACATAAATATGGTTGTGTTGGTCACCGGGATGTGTGGTAATTTAATTGTGTATTGCGAGTTGAGTACAACGCAGCTAGAAACACGGTTACCCCGTGCACTCTTCCCAACAGCCAAAGCGTGATAATAAACGCAAGTACTATATTTTGTGTAAACATTAATTCACGCCACGGACTTGTATATCCGGTTCTCTTGCAATATCAAATATGATTGTCTGCATTGTAGCGTGCGCAACGTCCCTGTTTGTAGGCGAGCACACCTTTCGGGTAAAACCCAGCAGAGTTGACGCCACCAACCGCACGCGTCGAACCTTGCCGGATAATTTGTGGCGAGAAGTATGGGCCGCCGATGCTGCATCCCAAATGGCAACATGGCTTGCAGTAGAGTACTCTGACTTTCCCGAGCTAGAGTAAGTTTTGAAATGCCCCACTCCGAGCAAAGACTGTCTGACCGCGCTGAAAAAAAGGTGGGCATCTCTTGAACCCAACGTATTGGCCCACTACGATCCAAGCGGGCCCATCATCCGACTCAACACACACTTCTACGATGATTTCTTTGCCGAGCCCATCGTGCTTCGCATGACCATGTACGTTCTCCTCGAGGCGCCTTGCTCGCACGCACAATCTAATTGCGTCAAAAAAGGCTACACGAGCTTCTGCACGCATTTTCGTTTGGACATGCTCTAAGTGCAACCGCCCGAGATGCGCAGTGGCAGGTTGACTTTGACACAAACTCGCCGGGGGTGCGTCCGTCCTATGATTACAGCCGCTTGCAGTGCTCATTGTTTTGCAGGTGGTCAACTACCATTGGAACAAAGAGGCCTCGTCGGGATACCACCGACGAACACGATTGCACGCCAATGCAGAGGTGATGCAAGCGGTATGCGTCGTCCCCTGTGCCTGCACTGCAAGCGCTCACCACATTCGCAGACGCTGGACGAGTTTAGTCACCTTACAATGGCAGCACTAAAGGGAACCTCCTTTGAAATTCGGTACGGGTGTGAGACTAACAACGACTGTTCAACCATGAGGCGCCACTGCATAATTGACAGCGATCACTGGGTGCGCCGTCCGCGTTAACGGCTCCTTTGATGTTGCTTACCCGTTGGTGCAGGTTGGAACATGCTCGTTCATTGGGTCGGATGCCCAAAATCACGGTGCGGTGGTGCTCTCAATTGTGTTGGTCGTTGTGGTGGTAAGCCAGCTTGAGCTTCCTCCAATAATTATTTTAATTGCTAACACTGTATCAGATTATTGCAATGGTGGTGGCGCTGACCGTGCCGGAGGTGCAAAAGTAGACATGGCGCGGGCAAAAAAAAGAGGCGCCACGGAGATTCGAACTCCGGATGGGGTGTTCAAAGCACCCAGTGCTCTATGGGCTCTAAAGCAAACCACTACACTATGGCGCCCTTGTAGACAATATCACAATTCTTGAATATAAAGTAAACAATATCAAGTCTATTTTTAGGGCTGGCGTTTCTAGTCAATGTAATTTCCAGTGCTTGCGTAACGCACGTTGGTCCACCTTACAAACTCACAGTTGTAGATTAGAGCTCTACACCAAAGAAACGGTCAACTCTCGAGTGAGATATACTTACTGTACCTATTTTACTACGAGAGCACATACGGATGTTGATTTTGTTGATTGTGGGTACAGTGCGGCTTACTTTTATTAGTCCGCGTATGGAAGTTAAGATCACGTACATCAGTCTTGATCATCGAATTGATCGGCAGGCTCTGCTAGAGGCAGAACTGGATCATATGGGCGTTTCGTACACGCGCACGGCGGCGGTCAGGGGCAACGCATCAATGTTGCACGTGCCCATCAGGGACAAGCGCAGGCGACAGAAACAGATTGCAGGCATCGGATGCACGTTGTCGCACATCAAGGCGCTTGATAACTCGAGGAGCAACGTGCTCGTGCTCGAGGATGATGTAACGTTCAGGTACCTGCCGAACCTTCGCCGGCTGCTGCTGAAAGATTGGTGGGATGTGATTGCGTTTGCATTTAATGGTGCTTTCGACCCACGGGAGTGTTGGGTTGTGCACGGCACGCGATACTGCCGGTCAAGAGGGTTCAAAACTTCATCTGCGTACCTTGTGCGCGACAACTACAGGGAAGCCATCATCGGAATCCTGCGCACAGGCCGGGATAGACTGGCCAGGGGAACGAAATACGAAAGCGCTGCCCTTGATGTTGTGTGGCAAGAGCTCGCTCAAAAGGATCGATGGTTCGTGTCGGTGCCGCGTATCGCACGCCAACGGCCATCGTACTCAGACATTGAAACCAAGAATGTAGACTATGGTCTGTAATGTGATATCAATCAGTTTGCACCTTTTAGAGTGCCTTGACACTGTCAATCCCAAAATAAAATTTAGCATAAAGTTTTGATTGCGTTTTACAAAACCGGTGTTGTTTTCTAATATCACATATCTAAATAGAACAAACAATTATATTGTCATGGACCCGGAAGATTGCATGCGGATCTTTGGGCTGACCTGGATGGTGTTTGGAATAGGCGTAGCGGGAGTAGCAACAGTGTTTATGGCCAGGATATTTTAAACATGACCACCACAAAGATTATTATCAACCATTGTTCTATTATTAATGCTAAGTCCATCATCAAAAACTGTGTTGATGCAGCTGCTTTGTGCGGTGGCATGCCTGGCCTGTGTGCCGGACGACCCAGAGGGATCCATCTTTGGGGGAAACCTTGGGGACAATTACTATTGCATGCCGGGCCCCCCTAGCACCACGCTCGCGGGAACAGACACTGTAGACTTTTGCGATGAGCAGTTGGACAACGGGACTTTTGACAGCGTGTGCGACAATTCTCTGTATCTGCGTACGCCAGAGTCGGTGTCGGGAGAAACGTTCACTACCGCTAAAGTCATCCCCGGAAGAAACTGTCGCCCCAATCCTGATTTTACCCAGGTGCGCCCCTTTTCCCCATTCCCGGCCATGTTTCCCAATTCTTACGGGCACACAGGAAGGAGTGTTTACCAATCTAAGCGACTTTGCCAATCAGCTGGGGTCTGAGCCGTGCAACTGCCATGCGTACGGCATACGGCTGGCGCGCACTCCCAACGAAGACGTCGCCTCTGCCCAGTCCAAAAATGTCTTGACTACTATGAAGGTTGGCCTCTTCAATTCAAACCCAAACACTCCATGCTCGTTTAGGGAAGCCTCGTACGCATGGGATGTTCTGGGCGACGAAACTCTCTTCAGGGATAGCACAGTGCTCAGCATGAATGCTAACCAGCAGGGAAACGTACGCCCCCTCCCCAAAATGCCCCTTTTTGGTGCACGTTCTCAACTGCCATCAATGAAAGGTACACCCTATCAAGTTTGACCCTCGGGACGTTAAATTCCGCAATACCGAATTTACAAATGACACAGAGGCGTGCGACCCAACAGACGCGCCCGTTTGTGGCAACTTTTCAACGGTTACAATGAACGAGCTCATCAACTACTGCTTTGTTGGCGTGGAATTCGGCGAGAATACTGAAACCGACGTCTTTGTGACGCAAGAACAAGTCGAAGCACTGAGTACCGTCTGCAGCACTGTAACCGAAAATACCTTTTGGGTATCTGAAGGCATTGTAAAGGATTGCTGTATGATTGCAAAGGCCGAACCAAGCGGCGAAAGCGCCGTAATTATTAGGAGGGACATTCTACTGGCGGCGGGGTAAGTTGGCCTTGTTGACTGCATTGGGAGCCCGACTGACGCTCTATGCAGGTGCCGCTCCACTGCTCATGCTCGCAACAACGGCGACGGGAAAATGCACCGCCCGAGCGACAAAATCGACTTGAACGTGTATAGCGGCCAGTACACCCACAGCGGGCGCCCGCCTTTTAACTTTGACTACAGCTCGGATCTCTTTTCTCCAGTAAGGGCTTCGAGCAGCGCCGACGGCGTGAACCGCGTGTGCCTACTGCCAGAGGCGTATGCAGAGTTGTCCAGTGCAGAGTGCGCCCTGATTTCACAGCAAAACACCGAGGACGAAGTCTCGGACAAGACTAGAACGCCAGTGGATTTTGGAGATACCTCAGGCCAAGCCTCTTCCGAACCGTGGCAGTGCGAGTCGTGCATCGTAAGTGTATTTCCCTTGCACCATTTCCGACACGGCTAACAGTCAGCGCAGGTGCCGCGCTGGTTTATCGATGGCACCAGCACCGACCTCGTACTTCCAGCGGACGATCTGCTACGGATCTTTGGCATGTACAGCCGCAGCAGCACGGCCGCAACTTCGGACACATCTTCCGATTACTCGCTTCCGCTGTACTACAACATTCTTGCCAATGCTATGCTGGGAAAGTCGAGCTTCGAAGTGTTGAGCAACCAACAGATCATCAATACACTTGCAACCATGACGCCATCTCAGTACCTTTTTGCGGGCGGCCTGGTGTTCTCGCGACACTTTTGGAAGTTTGATTACGGTGACATGTTTGGGGATGACTACGCCGACACCGAAAGCATTAGAGGCCGAACCTTTTATGCTAGGTCGTGCGAAGTCAAGGGCGAGCCCTACGAGGATACGGACAAGACTGTGCCCCCAAACTATTGTCTCGGTAATGCGCGCCCCTTTTTGTTCCTTTGCCCAAGTGTGGCTGATTGTGCCGCAGGCGGTAATAGTTTTCTTCAGACGTCGTGGTGTTCTGGCGTGCGGACCGAGAATGATGGCATCCCCTTTACCGATTCAGAGGCATCGTTGATTGATGCATACATTTCAAAGGTGTCGCGCACTCGGTACGATGTGCTCACCGACAAGGCCATCCTCACCGTAAAACGGTGCTACGCAAAGTACCCCGAATCACTGGACGATGCATCGTCGTGCGTCACCGAGGCTACAGAAGAATTTATCAAACGCGCAAACACGTGCGATGGGATGCCAACGCAGTTTGGAACTGCATTCGGAGGAAAGGGCAACAACCCCGGAAAACACTGCAAGGTAATTTGTCCTATCCGCCTTTTGTAATTGTGCCTGTGCGTCTCACTCTCGTTTCAGGCATCGCAACCGCCCCAGCGTAACCCGCATCTGTACACGGAAGATGCCATCGATATGCCGCCACAGCAATACTTTGAGCCGTGTACGGTTGAAGGGCAAAGCATTATTTTTTCCACGTCGGCTCCCAAGCTCACTGGGTTTTATCACTCACTTTTTTACATGAGCATATCCGATCAAATTACTTCAGTGGATTCGCGCCCCTCGACCAATTCAGAATCTTATCCCACTGAACGATTCCCAAACAATCTTCCATATCCAAACACCGTAACCTCAGAGGGTCTCCACCCCACCCTTTCGGGAAATGATGGCGACCTACGCGCTTTTTACTCCGTCTCGGATGCATACACCGAGGTTTTTGACAACGAGGAGATTTACATCTACAACGACTACTGTGAGGACAACCAGTTTGTGCAGGCACTTAAGGGGTATCCCGGATTCTTTTTGAGCTCTGGTAAGACAAGCCCGCGGTGCAACCCCGCCATTGCTCACTCCATGTGCAGGTGCAGATTATCGCTTTGATGCGTCCCGGGACGGATGTTCGAACGACGCAAAACGAGGGAGAATGCCCGCGTACAACTTTCTCAACACATTGCACGAAACTCCCGGCTGTAAAAAAACCATCAGCACTGTCCCCCAGCACGGGGATTCCGCGCGGCACTACTCGGTGGTTTCCCCTTTGATCAATCCCACCATAGAGTACATGCACATCAAGAGTCTGCTCAGCCCAGACAAAATGGCGGGGGATATTATCAAGCCAGTGGCGGAGGGCGTGATCGCAGTCGGATCGGTTGCATTGGCCGTGGCTACTGGCGGTACCAGTGCAGCAGCCGAAGTTGCCGCCGAGTCAGCAACAGAAACAGCCGCAGCGGTTGCAGCAGATGCCACAGTGGACGCCTCTGCGGAAGCCGTGGCAACAGAAGGGACGGCTGCCGCGGCATTCAATCCCGACGTGGATTTCGATGCTGATTTTATTTTTGGTGACGCCGAGGGTGCCGGAGAAGCAGCAGGCGATGCTGCTACCGCGGACGAAGACAGCGCTGCTCTGAAGAGCGCAAAGAAGTCGGAAGAACTTGCGAAAAAGGCAGCCCTAAAGAGCAAAGGGGGCATCATCTCGAGAATAGCCAAGCCAGTGTTTTTGGTGGGAGCCGGCGCAGTGTTCACCAACAAGGCAGTGACGACTGCCCTCGAGGAGATTGATCCCAAGCCATTGAAGGTACCAATTCTGCCATCCCCGACTTTTGGACCCCTTGAACCAGGTGGGATCAACGCTCCCGATCCTGCATCCAACGTTAAGCTCATTATGGATGTGCTCCAGAATCAAGACTCTGCTCTTCTCGGAGAAGTTGCGGGAAAGATTCAACGCACCAACGGGCTCAGTGCATCCGGTACGCTGCAGTTCAAAGCATACATTGTCTCCGAGGTCGCATCGCAAATTTCATCCGAGTTGCTCACCCAAGAGCACAACGCCGACCTCAACTATGTGACGGTGTATGGCCCATTTGAAAATGCAGTGGTCAATGCCATACTGACAAACGCATCTTACTTTGAGAACACAGCGTGTGGAGGGTCTGGCTACACTCTTACTCAGAATGCAGACAGCTCATTCACCTATTCCAATCAAAACGTAAACATGCCGGATGGATCGACGTTTTCTGTGGATGAAATCTCTGCCGACGACCGTGGTACAGAGTTTGGCGGTTCGGGGATCAATCTCTTGCCGGACGCCATTGCGTTTGAACAAGTCGGAAAATACGAATGGTAAAACTTTTCAGCTGGCTTTATGGACTGCATATTCTAACTCTCTTTTTAGGCACCCCTACATCTCTAGGATGACGCCCTCTCCAGACTGGCACAATCGAATCCCCTCTTTTATGAACGGCCCCTTTTCCAATTCTGCGTTTTCTCCCGGGGCCGACGGCAATTGGAAGAATGTTCTTGGTACGTTTCCCTCGCTCAAGGTGGGATCGTCAATGTACTGCTCGGCAGTGCTGGGCACCGAGGGCCCGCAGAACACCAACGCCGGAAAAAGAAGGCTGCGCATATTCAAAAAGGAATCAGACAAAGGTGTCGGCAGGAGTAATCCGTCCATCTACACGCGAATCCGCTTTGAAGACTTGCAGGGCGATGTCTACCGCTTACGATCTCCAGACGATTTTTCTTCCGTGTTTGGATCCTACGGCAGATCGTCCAATCAAAATCCGCTTGATGGAATTACGCCTGCCATGGCACAGCAGTGCAACTTGTGCTCAAACTACGGGCCGCCTCTCCCAAGATCCCCAACGGACGAAACCTGCAAAACAAACAACGGGCTGTACCTCCGGTATGATCTCGCCGAAACACTGCACGATACCGTATTCAACACTTTCGTTGCTTCCAATTCTATTGCCAACGGCATCTCCTTCCTGTCGCATTCGTTCAACACGTCTACCACCAACGAAGACGAATCGCTCTATACAAGACAGCTGCTTGGGATGGAATTGGACGGATCGGCTCTGCCGTACGAGCTGAGGCCGTGTAGCGGGAATGTGCAGACGATGCCAGCAGGTATGTGAGCAGAAAGAGTGCTCTTGTGTGTATGCGTGACTTATTTATTTCCATAGGTGTCCCGGGCATCTGCGAGCTCAAGGCCAATCTCTTTGCGCTTCAGAATGATAGGAACGGGCTCGAGTGCCCAATCCAGACGGCCAACTACGGAGCGCGCTGCCTTAACCCATTCTGGATTAACAATCAGCGCATCATTTGGCCGAGTTCTACTGGAATGACAGGGTTTGACAAAAACGCGCTCACGCCAAGCAAGTGCCATTTCCTCTGTTCCCTTGCAACGAGCATTACTCATTGATGAATCCTCAGACTATTGCTTCAATGCCTTTTCAAAGATTGAAAGTGGGGATGCCTACGTCGAGAAGTACGACAGCAACAATAAGTTTGTGGGATGGAAGGCGCCGTCCTACGACCCCGAATCGACTCGGTACACATTCTGTCTCAACGACAGGCTAGAGCCACAGGCACGGCACCGCTTTTGCAGCGGGGGTGGCTTCCGGTAAGTCTTTTCCCTTTTTGTATTGCGTTGCAAAAGAACCTAATTCTCTGGGGCACAGGGGATACCTGGGTTACACTGTTGGCCAATGGACGGACGTGTCCAAAATTTGCACTAGATTTGCGGCGGGCGAGCGCCGTCTGTGCATTTGGTTTCCAGATAATCCAGGCTTGTCGTTGCAGTCGCTCATTGACACTGCGCCTACGGCGGGCGCTAGTTTGGGCGATGCTCCAATGAAGGTGACCATCTACATTGTACCGGTAAGATACTTGAGTACTGTGCCCACACGGCATTGACTAACTATGTGCATCAGGTGTCATGGAAGGTTGCACGCTTGGTGTGGGGCTTTGCTTCCGTCAGCGATCTCTCCTTTTACAACTTGAAGAATGTGCCAGGTACGCACGCGTAGCGGATGCGAGCCAGCGCCTTTTCTGATCAACCGATCCTTAGGCACAGAGTACACGCGGTACGATGTACACAATACAACTACTGTCGGGCCATTTCAGGCACTGAAACTGCCTTACAAGGACAGCGACGAGTTTCTCAACGGGTTTTGCAATGTCAATTTGTTTGGCGGTTCCGATGAATCAACCCTTCGTACTTCGTTTGCAAAGCTTCTTACTGCAGTGACACAGATGGAGACACCGGCGGGGTCAGGCGTGTATACCCTTCCCATCTTTGACGAAGCTTCGGCGCGGGTGACTGCCGATATGAAGTTTACAACAACAATGACCGAAGACGAAGTGTTCCCTGCAATCCTTACCGGTCCTCTCCAGATTTCAGAGCATGAAATTCATCTCGAGAGTGCATTCTCTTTTGTGACCCTATCCAAAGCGCAGATGGACCCGGGAATCACTCGCGCAGTGCATCTTGCCCGGTTCAAGCCCAAGAGCCAATCCTTGTGCACCATCATCGAGGTGGGGTACCCCGGATTCGGCGCCTTTGCACTCGAATTTGACATGTCCGACTGCGTGGCCGAGCCCTACCTGCGCACGCCCATTGTGTTTAGCTCCCGGGACGTCTCGAGGGCCACCGTCTCCAGCATCGTCGTCATCGACGCTCCGACCGCCACGCTATGGAAGGGTAACGACCGCTTTGACGGGTTCTCGCGCACAGATGGGTGGACACTCAAAGTCACAGGCAGCGTGGTCCAGAACGTCCTATTCAAACAAACCAAGGAGCCCACCGACTCGACCCACGGGGTGTTGGCAGGCGCAGCTCGAACTATCGATGCGCTCGGCGTCTTCCAGTGTGAGCTCAACCAATACGGTTGCAACTCAGTTGCAGTGCACTACCCAGGAAGCATTGCCCAGCACTCGGAGAATGACGATGCCCATCAGGACAGGGTCTTTGCGTGCGACGCTGTTCCCCGGTCATTCGACTCGGAGAGTGATGCATACGACGCCAAGGATGAAGAGGATCCCAGTGGAAGCACCACTACAACAACTACCACTGAAGAGATTGTCGTGAGTGCATTGGATCCGGGCGACTCGTCGGTATATCTCTTCAATGTGACGCTGTCCACTCTGATTGAGGATTCCAAGAATGCCTGGTCCGCTTCACTTGGCACATGGCAAGTATACGACGGGGGAGAGTACCATTCTCCCGTTGAAGAAATAACCCCCAACTTGGCCACTCACCGGTTACAGGGACTGTGCTCGGACGACCCGTGCACTACGTCCAACATGAGCGAGCGCTGGTGGCTTGCAAAGACAACGCAGAGTGGCGGGCCCCGCGTTGTGCGATGTTCCGGCAGGGGGTGCATCGGAGGCACTACCGGGTGCACCGAAGAGTGTCACAGCACTCCCACCGCGTTTGAGAATTACGGCATCATTCAGGATTGGAAGCTGGTGCCACAAGAGGGAAATCAGGTCAAGCTGTGTGCTCTGGCCAATCCCGATCTGTGTTCCAGCATCGTGTACGAGGTCACAAGCAACGATGAAATCTCGTACGACGGTGCCAACTATCGCGTGGGCGTCTTTGCACTGAGCTTGGCAAGCAACCCTGGCATGTGTCTCGATCGATCCAATATTTCGCACCCCGCTCCGTGCGACGTTCTCCACCTCGACCAGCGCTGGGCGTTGGGCACTGGGAAACTGGGTCGGCTTGAAGCGGATGATCCGTTTGCGTGCCTCTCCGCCTTTGCCCACGAGCCGGACAAGATGTGGTCGCAGACCTGCTTTCCCTGCCAAGTGAGCGACATGGCACACCGAAAGTGCACTGACAACCAGACGATGGTCATCTTTCCAAGCGCTTCGCCGCCAGAGTGGCTGCAGGGCGAGTTGGCAGTGGGAGTCCCAGTGTCCAAAACGCACTCGGTGGCGGTGCAAGTCTACACCGGACGCTGCTCTGCATCGGGGTTTGCCAGTTCTCGACGGTGCCGCCCAGAGTGCACAATTGGAACATCCGTGTGCGACGCGCCACTGGGAGCGGGCATTGCTATGTGCGTCAACAGCGAGATCACCGGTCCTCTCGCCTCTTTGGCAGGAAGCGGAGTGACATCATTGCTCTTTGACAAACCAAGAATTATTGCTCTTACAGGTGCTACTTCCAAGAGCAAAGCCAGGGCGCTCTCCGCAGGGGGCAGAGTCATCGTCTTTGAATCAAATTCAACCTTTCTGGACAAGGAGCCCATTATTGTGGATCCCCCAGTAGAAGACATCCGAGCCAATGTGGCGCGTGCCATCTTTCAGCCCATCGACGAGGTACGTCGCCCGTTGCTTAATTCTGTTGTCCTTTCTAACTTGCTCCCCAATAGGTTGCAGACTTTCAAGTCAGCCAGCTGGCATTAACAAACGTGACTGAGATTATCGACCGATTCGGTACGAACTTTGTTACTAATTTGTTGGCTCTGATCTGACCAATTTCCTCTAGGTGCAACTGTGCTAAGTACCTATGCCGAACAGTTTGAGGATAATCCTTTGCTGTGGCAAGTGCTGATTGTCATTTTTTCGGTTGTTTTATTTGCGTTGCTCGTTCTGCACATTTCGTTGATGTATGCCGAAGAGACTACTTTGGCAAAGGAAGACGAAGAATTAGAAAAAAAGTCTCAGTAGCGCGGAGCGAAGGTGTTTCTTATAAACTCAGACTCTTACGAATTAGTGTGTATTATGGCTAGTAGGGGCCTGCTTGCGATGCTGCGACCGCCGCCTCCAGTCAAAAAGACTGACAGTTATATTGTCGAGGAAAGTGGAAGGATTTGGTCCCGAAAAAGCAATGATATTGTGACGGGGTCTCGACAGAGCAAGGGCTACCTGCAACTGGCTGATGGGACGCTCGTCCATCGCCTCGTGGCGGAATTGTGGGTGCCCGGTAAAACCCAAGACAGAAACGAAGTAAATCACAAGGACGGAAACAAACACAACAATGCTGCCTGCAACCTGTAAGTCATCCCCACCGACTTTCACTGTTTTATTCTAACAACATCACAACAGTGAATGGTGCACGGGATCGGAGAATATGAAGCATGCGTACAAAACGGGCCTTCGGTAAAGTATTCAATAAACCATTTTTATTTACTAGTACTTTATTGTGCATATTACTGCTTGTGAAAAAGTGTTTTCAAATCCCTGTACTGCAAGTGGTGTTAGTATTGGCGGGAAACACCATCAGTGGGTTGGCGTGTAGTACCTGCTCTTTGAGCTCCTTCCGAGTTTCAGTTTCAAATCTCTTTTGTATTCTCTTTTGCAGAGGAAGCAGGGGCGGTTTCTTTGTCCACCCAATCTGTATAGGTGATAAGAATGACAAGAGGGGCGCTATCGTCAAAATGGGACTATACCTCATACGAGGAACTCAGCGTGCACTCGTCTTGCCCGGTCGGAATTACTCGATGTTCAACGCGCACATACCCCCCTGCAGAGAATCAGCGCTTCTCTTTGCACTTGGGCAAATGGGGTCGCACCTACCTGAAACAAGCGGTGTGTGCGGTTTGGTAGTGACAGACACAACAATGTTTGGGGGCGTGTACGTTGTTTTTGTTTCTACCGTAAGACGCGACGTCTAGAGGCAGGGGATAAGACACGGCATTTGCTTTAAATGCAGGATTCGTACCGGATGATCAACAACCAAGACGTGTTCAACATCATTCCCAGTTTCACTGGCAAATTGGGTAGCACCACGTTTCATTAGTGTCCTTCTTACGCCAGAGATGGACCCCAGGGCAGTCACAAGTACATCCGGGTGACACTTAAACGTTGGCATCTCAGTCTATATACTCCTGCTCATGCCAGTCAAATACACTCTATGAAAATATTGACTCGGGTTGCACCAATCTTGGTGGCCTCGTTTCTGTTGGTGGGATTCCCCAAATTACACCTTTGAAGCGTGCGTTTGCTAATATTACTTAAAAAGTTCTCTGTATACTTCTCGGGGATTGATCCATGGCCCCTTTTTGTGGTCCCCGCGGTTGCTGCCTGTGCAGCTGCGGTGCTCAACATAGAGAGCGTGTTCCGGATCTTCTGTGGAGTAACACTGGGCCTCATGGTCAAAGAAACTCAGGCAAGCCATTATTATTTTGCCTCTATTGCTTAAGCTAACATTCTATTTTTCAGTTGAAGGGCTTCCCGTACACCATCAACACATTGGCGGCGGTGACCTCCCTGCGCCGGCATGACCGCTTCGCCTTCTGACGCTTCCCCTAAAAAGGTGGGCGCATTCTGTGTGGCAAGTTCAAAAAAGGTGTCGGAGATCCAAGTGGTTGTTCCCATTGTGGTTGGGGCATTACTCCACTGCAACGTCTCAAAGGCATGCCCGGATCCCAGCATCGAAGAGTACGCAAGCGATCAGGTGCGCCCGCGCAACAGTTTCTCTCTCTTTATTGTTTCTGATGGGATGGTTAGGAAATCATTCTTCTTGCGCTCGTTGGACTTGGTACTCTTGCACTTGTGCTACGAATCTTTGACAAGGTATGCGCCTTGAACAAAATTCCTGCTGTGTAGGTGTTGATAGGCCTGACATTCTTACAGGCAGCAGTGCTGGCGGACATTGCGGGAATTCTGCTCAAGGCACTCGCACTGACAAGTGCGGGAGTGCACGTCTTCTTGGAAGCCGGGATCTGCCAGAGCGAGGAATCAGAGCTGGTGCGAGGCGTGTATGGGGCAATGACGGCCGTAGTCATGGTGTAGAATGTTTATTTGGCAAGTGGATTGGCTAAAGTAATTTTGGTTCTAATAGCAGATGCAGGCGCAATAGGCGCAAAACGCACACTCCGCACACCAAGACATCCCATCTCCGCCGCAAGCCGCCTTACATCCTCATTGTCCATAGTAGCAGTTGTTGATTGTGGAGTCTTATTCCTTTATAAAATGCAAAGTATTACACAACCAAACTACTCTCTACGAAAGATCCCGATGTACCTATTCCAAATTTTTTGCACATTGTTTCAAATGCAGTTTTGATCCGATTTCTAGCCTTTTCCACGATGCCTTTGTCTGTGTTGATAAACAGATCGTAGTGATTGGATTTTTGTGGTATAAAGAAAGCTGCATCTTCAGTAGGCTCTTCATCACTAAAAACTGATACAATATTATCACGTTCAATTTCGGCAACTTGTGGGAGAGCGTCAAACATTTTATTTCGATAGGGTCCTTTTGTTGCAGGGATGGTCTTTAGCCCCAATGCAGCCAAAAAATTAACAATGTCGAAACTCATAGCATACGGCTGTGGCTCGATTTTATGCTTTCTTATCATTGTTTCTGTCAATTTAGTTGGTTTAATACATTCGCTTAAGTACGTTGTGTGATCCTCATATGTTAATTCCAGTACCGGTGCTGTCGATTTGTTCTTTGTCGAAATAAATTTCCACTCATTACTGCCCTCAGATGATGACAAATAGTCGTCGTGCATAAAAAACTGTTCAGACTGTTTTCTCATCTTTATATAACAGCTCAGTATTCTTTTTCTGAGCCTTTCGAGGGTTGTTATATCGGTATCTCCGTAAATTATTTGCACCAAAGCATTCCATGCGCACCATCCGTCTCCTATTATTTTTTTAAACTCGTAATCATATTCGCATCGAAATACTTTTGATTGAATTTTAAATTCCATCAATTGGTTTCTCAATAGATCACAAACTTTTGTTTGGTCCGGTGTAAACCCTTCGTGTGGCGTTGTTATTTCTGGGAGAAATTCCCCGAGTGTAGCAACAAAAACGTCAAATCCCGTCTTGCCGTAACATTTTCTAAAAAACTTTGCAAAATCTAAAGCATTTGATAAAGGAAATTGAGTTTTTTTTTTTTCATAGACTTCTTTCCCATTCTCATCTCTTGATTTAACATCTTCAATAATGACAAATTCCGCTTTTTGAATTGATGCAAATACATCACGTCGTTTCAATTGGTTAAATGACTCCCAGATAAGGCTTCTTGTGGGATTTTCTTTCCAAAATTGTTGAATTCTTGTGTATTTGATAGCGGGTACACCATTCCGTGGGCAAAAATCTCTGCCATCTGGACTATCCGTGCACAAAATAACAAACGTTTCATCGTTATCTGGAAAATCTTCAAGAGTTCCCCTTTCAGTCGGCGGATTGCTAAATTTAACATTATAAGAATTTCCAAACTCGTCGGCGGGTTCCAAAATGTATACTTGAGATATTATGCCGGTTGTTTTACCTGGACCATTATAAGATACAAGATTTCCCAAAATTAATGTTGATAAAACTTCAAGGTAAGTCCTTCCCAAAAGTTGGTCTGAATAATTTGTAATTGAGTCATCCTCTTTTTGAACTGAAAAATAATGATCCCAAAAAGTCTTATTGGAATTAAGATAATTTCCAAATACCTCTGCAGACATGACATGAATTTTGTTTGTGGTGCCAGTAAAGTATTGAGTAACCATTCCTCCGGGATCCGGAATGATTGCACGAAATGACCGAAACGCGTTAAGATTCGTTGGTACTTTTTCAAACGTAAAAAATAATTTTCGCGTAGCTTCTTCTTGTAGTTCAGTTGTTGGGATTAATTTCATCAAAACCTCGTAAAAGGCCATCGACATTTCGACATATTGTCGTGTACACTCATTAAAATCAGTATACAGTTCCGTTTGATACTCCTTTCTAATACGTTGAAATTTTTCATCAAAAAAAGCGCGAATATAACCTGCTAATTCAGGGCCTTCCAACAATTTTGCTGTTGTGTTGTGATGTTTAAATTCGGCTTGAATTGCAGTATTTCCATGACTGTCATTAAATTTGTTTTCATAAAATTTTTCAAAATATGTCAACTCTTGCATCATATTTGACAGTACGCCTGTTAATATAAATATTAACTTGATCTTTAAAAATGCCGCGTTCTTATACCCTTAACAAACCAGTGAGAAATCCCAGTAAGATTTGCGTCTTTTATTCCAGTGCATCAAATATCTCACACTTTTGTAGGCGGATCGCGGAAAAAATTTCATGCAAGTTTATTCTTCAAATTGCATTAAAGTATAAGTACTTATTGCGTTGCAGGTTTACACCAAAAATCGTGCTGGGAAAGTAGTCAAAGTACAGTTTGGTGATTCGAGTACGTTTTGTAGCAATAGCAATGTTTAATTTGAACTAATTCTCCAGCAGATATGAGAATCAAAAAGAATTCGCCCGCCCATCGACGCTCCTTCAGAGCGAGACACCACTGTGACACGAATCCCGGACCAAAATGGAAAGGTATGACTTTTGTTATTTAAATGTAAAGCGTGTTCTCACCCTTATCAGCTCGGTACTGGAGCTGTAAAAAGTGGTAATCCAACAAGTATTTGTGTAGCCTCTGTCTTGGAATAAAAAAGTGTTGACTATTTGCTTTTGAATTTTTGTTTCTAAGAGTATGGGGGTCCAAATGAAGTTTTTAATTTTGTTGGCTATTGCAGCAGTAGTAACGGCACAGCTTCCAGATGACGCTACTCCAATTGGTGGCGGTCCAGGTGGTGCACCCCCCGTCACGAGCACAACCACCACTACAACTACCGTAGATAACAGTGGGGGAGGAGGCAATATGGGTGGTGCATCCCCCATCACGAGCACAACCACCACTACCACTACTACCACTACAACTACTACAACTACCACCACCACAACAACAACAACAACAACGACGACTACTACGACGACCACAACTACTACTACTACTACAACTACGACAACGACAACAACAACAACGACAACAACAACAACTACTACTACCACTACCACCACCACCACTACAACAACGACGACAACAACGACAACTACAACAACAACAACTACTTCTACTACTACTACTACTACAACTACGACAACGACAACAACAACAACGACAACAACAACAACAACAACCACCACCACCACTACTACTACTACTACTACTACTACAACAACAACTACTTCTACTACTACTACTACAACTACGACAACAACAACAACTACTACTACCACTACCACCACCACCACTACAACAACGACGACAACAACGACAACTACAACAACGACGACTACTACCACCACCACTGCCACAACAACCACCACCACCACTACTACTACTACTACTACTACTACAACAACAACTACTTCTACTACTACCACCACCACCACCACCACAACAACCACCGCCACCACTACAACTACGACAACAACAACAACAACTTCTTCTACTACTACTACTACTACTACTACAACAACGACAACTACAACAACGACGACTACTACGACCACCACCACAACTACTACTACTACTACTACAACTACCACTACTACAACCACTACCACCACTACTACAACAACG
>Ga0209348_1000035_pt1 | contig 117735 bp, 158 predicted proteins | sample ETNvirenome_2_30_FD_184065 | JGI IMG/M metagenome (GOLD analysis project Ga0209348, IMG submission 184065) | Marine viral communities from the Pacific Ocean - ETNP_2_30 (SPAdes) (version 2) | ecosystem: Environmental > Aquatic > Marine > Oceanic | place: Pacific Ocean | collected 2013-06-22 | reverse complement strand
AAAAGGGGGATCTTTGTTTATACTCGCGGCCCTTTCGAGTGTCTCATTTTGTTATGAGGGTGGCTAATCCTCTTATAGCCATTAGTGTCGGAACTTCATTATCTTTAACCTCGGCGTGCTTCGCCTCATGGGTGGGAATAGTTCCTCTGCGACTTAACCAAGCCCGCCGCAGTTACCGGCCTATGTAGTTGGGGGTTTTCATTATCTTGACCTCTCGCGTTTAAACGCTGTTAGGGTTTCGGGTTTGATTGGGCTATCTCGCCTTAGCGAGTTGATTAGATACCTTCGCCATCTTGGAGAGCAGCAAGCGCAGCCTTGTCATCTTCAGTCAAGTGCTCTTTGTTCTTGCGCTTCAGGCTTGCGGCGCTCATGCGCGTCGGGTTCTTGTGCTCGGCGTTGCAACCGGCAGCGAAAGACTCCGCCCAAGAAGGATCAGGAAAGTCCATAACGGCCTGCTTGCCTTGCGTGCGTGAGTTGCGGAATACTACCCACATTTGCGGGCCAACCTGCTCGACGTGCCAGCCGTCGATTTGCTTGCGCGTTGGCGGTGCAGGTGCAGGCTTGTACTGTTTAGCGGTCTGGATTTTGATTTGATCGATAGCTCTTTGCATGTATATATCTCCTAACTTGATATACTATATTATACTTGAAAAATGGGGAAAAGTCAACAACTAAGTTGTCAAGAGAGTGTCAGGGGATAGTTTGCGAAAAGAGGACAAGACAAGCGAGCAAAATAGCGTCAAGTTTTATCATCAGTCTCACAAACTCAGGCGATACCAGATGTGCAGGGATCAGGCCCAGCTTTTTCTGTTTCAGTCGCAGCATGGTGGATGCTCCCAGTTTTCTACTTGCCAATCACTGATCACTTCTTCAGCATGAAGCTGATCCGCGTAGTTGCTCCATGCTTCGGAGCGTGCAGGAATGTCAACGTGCCCAAGGCGCTGCTCGCTAACTTCGATCATCGGAAGGATCATCTCAGTAAACTGCTCGACAGCATCGGACCAGAGGATAACAGAATCAAGTTGTGAAGCCATAGAATAATCTCCTTTCTTTCTATACTTATAATATAACACCCGCGAGGGTAAAAGTCAACAACTAAGTTGTCAAGAGAATGTCAGGACTAACTGATTTTCTTGATGTCCAAGTATCGCATGGCGTTAGCCGGAAGTGTAACGAGGCGAGCGGCTTCGTAATGATCTCGCGCTTTGACAATGCGAGTTTGACGCGGGCGCATTGGCTCGCGAAGGGTGAAGGTGACGCGGAAGGTACTGAGTGGCATAGCTTTCTCCTTTCTATACATATAATATAACACCCGCGAGGGTAAAAGTCAATGATTAAGTTGTCAAGGAAGTGTCAGCAAATGGAACATCCCATAAAATACTATGGCAGAGATAGCAAGCATTATATTCTGTTCGATATACGTCATTATTCTACTACTTCCAGCAGTTTCGGCAGCATGTGGAATACCATGTTAAACTGTGGGAAGTTGACAAGCCAGCCGTCACTTTCCCACGCTACAATGATCCCGACGTTGCCATCCATAACCTCACGCACCAAACTACCTACTTGCATTTATCTACCACTTAGTCGGATCATTGGGGCGTTCCCATACATCAACGCTCTGCTGATCAGATCGCTCATCAGCAGCCTCGACGTTAAACTCACCGAAGCGCATGGTGCGGCGGTTCGCGGCCATGCTGGTATGCTTCTGCATTTCACGGGCTCGGATGCCGTGATCGATAAAATCACTTTCTGCCACGCTAAAGGTGCGCCCGTTGAGGTCAGTAGGGTCAATGTCCCAATCAGGATCATCAATGCGTGCAGTCTGCTCCATAATATCGTGCAGCAACTCAAAAGCTGGTTGGCCGTTTTCGTCTTCCATCGTACCGGCTTGCTCCAGAAGCAACGTAATCAGATTGATTTCTGATTCGGTCAGTTTGATATTCAATACTTCGTCATTCATTTTATGCTCCACATGTGCAGGATGCCCACTTAAAGGCGAGGATAATAAGACCAGACCAGCAGGTCAGATCAGCGATAATCAGGGCGGCCATCATGCCGTTGCGGTTTTGAAGCATATGCTTTCTCCTTTCTACCCTTATAATATAGCACCGAAACGGGTAGAAGTCAAGGTTTAAGTTGTCAAGGAAATGTCATCAACGAGCGCAAGATGTTGAGTGCATTCGGTTTGTGGCTCTGGATCGTTTGTCCATAAAACTTTAACGTCACGGTTACCGGTAAACTTTCCAGTCTCGATAACCAGACCAACGTGGACAGATAGACCCTTCTGCCATCGTGAGAGTTGGTACCAATACGTGACAAGATCGCCGGTCTTCATCGCTCACCTGCAAATATGCGATCAGCAAATCGCTTGGCATTACGTAAGTTACTGAGATCGTTGACATCTTTTACCTGTCCATCATCCTCGTCTTTAAGGTGAGCAACAGACTCACGCATGAACTTGCGAAGTAGTTTAATGAACTCGATTTTACCAAATGACTCTTTGTGATATGTGACGTTGCCCGCATACTTTTCGTGCATGATCCGTACCATCTTCAAGGCGTCATTAATCCCTTCTCGGTCATTGGTGTCTATTACTAAGGTCATTTTCATAGTTTAAGCCGTGTCGATTGCGATGATACGCTCATTAGTTTGGAAGTAAGGACGTGCCGCGTACTGCTTGGTGGTCATCCACATGCGTTGGCACTTGGAGGCGATAGGCTTAGGAGCCATGAGATCAGTCAGTACAATATGGCCGTCAAAGTCGCCGTTATTGACGAACTTGGTTGGAGCGTTGAAGCATGTACCACCAGTCAATACACGCTCGGTCCTCTTGCTCTGGCCCTTCTTCCAAGTATAAACCTTGTCCTCGGCAACGCGCGTATCAAAGGGGATCACGGTGAACTCTGCGATCTCTGCCAGCTTGTTCAACTCGGAGAAGAACGCGGCGAGCATACCATCATCGACCGATCCAGACTGGTCAATCGAGATTGCGATCTTGGCTTGGCGGCGTACGCGCTTGCCGGGGTGGACCTTTGGGAACCGCTTGTTAAGACGGCGAGGTGTTGAACGCTTGTCAGCACGTTGTGAAGTTTTAACAAAGTAACGGAGAACCTTACGCCAGTCAACTTTAGTTGCGATACGATCCATAATATCCTGACGCATGGAAGACGATACGGTTCCCCAGTTACGGGCTTTCTCAGCTTCCTCGGCCGCTTTCTTGATCGCGTCCTTCATGCGTTCCTTGGCGATCTCTTGAGTGGTGCCATCGACTTCACCGAACTGATCGTGGTCGTCAAGTGAGTCCATACCACCGAACGGATCGCCATCACCTTCACCGGGCTGGCCTTGACCGTTCTGCTGCTGTTCTTCCTGCATTTGCTTCAGGGCTTCAAGATACCACTCGTAAGACTTGAACGGAGGCAGATCCTTAAACATGCCTTCACCGGGGATGCATGCACGCATAGGCTCATCACCCATAGTAGGGCCGGGGTTGGCTTCACTTGGCAACTCGCCGGCGATGTGACAGTTGATAGCCAGATCCATAGCGATGTTATCAATACGCTTGAGTCCATCGGCAGGCTTGCGGCTGGTCACATGCTCGAATACAAGGTGGTAAAACTCATGTTTGAGAATACCCAACTTGTGTTCATCGGAGAGCGCACCCATGAACTCAGGGTTATACATAAGCTCGAACTGAGCACTGTCAGGGTTGACACGCACGCCAGCAGTGGGGATCGCAGTGGTAGCGATCTTGTCAATGCGACGAGACAGGGCAGCGAAAAACGGCTCACGCATAAGCAGGCGAGCGGTGTGCATGTTAAGGTTGAATGGTTTTTTAGTGTCGTCGGACATTGTTCTCTCTCCTTACATATATAATATAGCATCGTGGAGGGTTAAAGTCAAGGTTTCAGTTGTCAAGGAAATGTCAGGGAAGTGTATACTGTGTTCTCAGTCGAACCTCATCTAACCATCCTTGCTCGCCGTCGATGTGAAGCCTGAACCTCCACCTTTTATTAGCTATGTCGCCGTACTTGGCCCGTGCTGACTCAACTTTTTCAAGCACGATCGCAGGCTTGCCATCCACACTATAGAGAAGATCACCAACACTAAGTTTATCTGTCCATACACTCATGGTTCTGAAACTATTAGCAAGTCTTCTTCATGGAATCGCATGCGTTCCTCACTTTTTAACCACTTAACCTCGTACTGTATACGCTTGTCAGGCGGCTTATAAATGGCGTTCACTACACCGATGCCATGATGTTGTTTAAAGGGTCTCCCAAGGCTCCCCAGACCAGTTAACTTAACCAAGTCACCGATGCGGGGAGCCCTGAGAGGCGGACGGAAGGCGTTACTGTGTACCACCAAGGATCTCCACCAGATGTTCGCTCACTCGTGTGCCCTCAGTAGTTTGGGCCTTGTGAAGCGAGATCACGTTGTTAGTGTTATCAGACTCACCAAGCACAGTCCACAGCTTCATGGCGACCTCGGAAGGCAGAGACACAAAGTAGTCCGCAAGGTTTTGGATCTGACCCTCGCTCAAGTCCTCGACGAATACCTCAGAAGAAGAAAACTTCTCAATCATCGCAGAGTGATCATTGATGCCCCAGTCGGCGGTCTTGCTGATCTCGCCGTTATCGAGTAGATCCTCAATAGTCACTTGCCATGCGTAGTTCTCAGTGAAGTCACGGAGAGCAACAGCGGCCTCGAACCCGACGAAGGCAGTGGCAAGATTGAACAGAAGGTCACGGTCACCGTCTTCGTTCATAGTACCAGAAGCGGCCGCTGTATCGTTGAAGCGTTGCCAGCTACGACGGGAAGGGTAAACCTTGTTTGGCTCAAAGTCACCCTCATGCTCCAAGTGCATGCGGTTCTGGTTAATGAAATCCCACAGCACAGTGTGAACCTTGTCGTTGGCCCATGTGAGCCAGTCCTCAGTGGAAGGCTCCACGTCGAACACGGTCCAGCGGTCAAGCTCTGCCGGATCCATTTCGCCAACCTGATACTGAGCACTATGCTCGCCACCGTTGACAGCAGCGACGATCAAAGTCTCAGGGTGAAGATGCCACCCGTTGATCTTGCGGCTATCGGTCAACTCGAAAAGGCCCTGACGAACCTCCATAGTCGCACGGTCCACCTCATCGAGGAACAGCATGACAGGCTGGGTGCATGCAGTCACAAGCCAGTCAGGTGCGTTCCAAGTGGTAGCCTTGCGGCCGTCTGAGAGATCAGACGTGTCAGGCAGACCAAGAAGATCACCCTCGGTCATCTGTGAAGCGCGGCGCTCGACCACTGGCAGGCCACGCTGCTCTGCGATCATGTAGACCACCTCAGATTTACCGACACCGTGACGGCCACGGATAAGAACGGGCAGACGAGTGTTGAGGATGTGAGGGGCGACGTTGAGGAATGTTGCGAAGTCGATGGCCATGTTGGGCCTCCAGTGTTTGAGGTTTTAGTTCTTTGCCTTACTCTATAAATATAGCACCAAAATGCATAAGAGTCAAGTATTTTATTGTCAAGCGAATGTCAAGTGATTTAACAATGTGGTAGCTGATGCGAGACTCGAACTCGCAAGCCCAAACGGGCGGGAGATTTTAAGTCTCCTGTGTATACCATTCCACCAATCAGCCATGTTTATAATATAATCGCTTTACCCTCACCCGTCAAGGCGAGAGTTGTCAGGGAAATGTCAAGACCAGTTGATATGATCAAAGTGCTCGGTTAGTCCGAGATCCTTGATGATTTCCTTAATCATTCCAGAGGGATACGCATAATCGTACCCGCGCTGAGTGGCGTGCTTGTTACCCTTAGTCGGAAACGCATGCGTGATAACCAGCGCGAGGCTCTGCTCAGTTGGTTGAAGCCAGCCCTTCGGTGGGTCGAGCGTGGGGATGAGCGACGAAGGTGGGAGATCCTGACCCGCGGCGTCTGCGTAGCGCAGGGCCGTGTCGTTAGCCTGCACCAGCTTCTCGATCTGATCCTTCGAGGTATAGCGCGACTGGTCTGGTGATCCCAGCTTGCGAGCATCGACATGCTTGACTGTGAGGGCAGGGCGATTAGCGTGGCAGCTATCCCACTCGATCGATTTGACATAGCGTAGAGTCAAAATATCACGACGCCATTCGCCGTTCTCATATCCGGGTGAACGGATAGGCAGCATTGAGCCGAGACCGATGCCAGTTTGACGCGCAGTCTTCAGCGCGGCGATACGCATGCGGCGCGTTTCTTCAACAAAAACTTGCTTGTCAATCTTGACGGCTGGACAGGTACGGCGCGTGTGTCCGCGTTTACCACAGTAGCCACACTGGACCTTCTTCATACGTGCGGCTTTAGCTGCCTTGTTGGAAACCTTCTCGCCAGTAGCGAGATCAATCTTGGTACGCTTCATGTATTCTTGGCGCTTCAACTCTGCACGTGACTCGTACCACTCGGCATCGTTAATCTTGCCCTTCTCGCGGCTTTCCTTTGCGTTGAGAGTGTGTCCGATGTACTGACGCTCGATGGCCTCAGTCAGTTCAGGACACTTGCGACGGTTGTGACCTTGTTTGTAGCAGTATGAGCAAGTGACGGTTCCAGACCAAGACATAATGTTTTCTCCTTTCTATACTTATAATATAACAACCTGACAGCGTTTGGCAAGCTAAACTTTGTCAAGCGGTTGTCAAGAGATCCAAACTTCTTTCATCACACCACTCTGTAGAGCCGGGACCGAAAAGCGATTCGCCCTGCGTAGTCCAAACGACGCGGACAGCGCCGAGGCCCCCGATCTCCAGCACGACACCAAGTTGTTGGGTCAACCACCCCCTCACCAGATCACCGACACGCATTAACCAACTCCAACCATTTGATAGGTTCCCAAGAAACTTCTGCATCTTCAATCCAGTAAACTTTAACACGCTTTATGTGGTCACCGCGATAAATACCATCAGGCTGGGTACGTAAGATAATGCCCGTAGCAGGCACTGGGGCACCGGGAAATGTTACCAGATCACCGACTTGCATTTAATACCTCCAAAAACCTACTACTCTCAATCTTTAGTTTGGGTTCATCTGTCCACTTTACCCACACATCATCATCTTTGGCCCATCGCTTTTTGCAAGCGCCCATAACAAGACCTACCGATCCTCTCCAGCTTACTAATGTTCCTGTTTCAAGTCGCATTTACAACCTCCAATCTGTGTGGTCTGCGAGGCAAGTCTTGACCGGCCAAGAAAACCCACTCAGTCGGTCTGGTAACAGACTTGTAGAAGTTCGCCTTAAACTCTATTCGTGTGACGAGAGCCACAACATCAGTGTGTTTAATCCTTACTAAATCTCCGACTTTCATTTGACAACCTCTAAAAACTGCGAGCGAATAGTATCGCGAACCCCATCATTCCACTGGACAACATAGAAATCTCCTGTATTTCTGCCATACGTGAAATCTTTAGGCAGTTGATCGATCACCAGCCCGACACGCGCATTATTTGATCGTTGGTTATATGATAGTTTTACTAAATCACCTACTTTCATATCTCTCCCTTACATACATATAATATAACGCCCTGTGAGGTAAAGTCAATCAAAGTTGTGTCAAGCAAATGACAAGAGATGCAAATCGCCGGATCTTTCTCCACGCGCGTAGGATTCGTCAAACCAATAGATGAATATATCACAAGCAAATGCATAATCGCCGTGTTCCAATACAATCCCACATTTTTTTGACACAGTGTTCTTATACTTTACTAAATCACCGACTTTCATTTTTGGCCTGCTCAATATGCTTACACTTCCGACGCCACCCAAACCCGGCGCACGTACACGTCCACGTACCGCCATGATCAGTTACAGTATATGTCTTGTCACCCTTGCTGCTTAGAACCTCATAGGTTACAACTTCCGCCAACTGTTGACCGCTTTCGCGTGGCTTATGCACCATATAGCGGTCCAGTGATTCAAAAGTAGTATCATCAGGCACCTCAAGCCAGTTCTGACCAGAGATCGCCCACTTTTGGCCGTGATGGTCAGTGTATAGCATCGGTGGCCATGTTACTTCAATAGGGGTTTTATTCATCATCATATCACCAAGCTCGTCAAGAGTAATAAACCAAGGGCTAAGTTCAACTGGATTAGCTTCCAAAAACTCATCAAGTAGTCTTAAAACTTCTTCAAAGCGTTCTTGTCGGGGGTTCTCAGTCTGCTTACTTTTACGGTACTCATCAAGATCAATCAAATCTCCCATCAGAACGGCCTGCTGTCACTCATTGGTGAGCACTCCCATACCTTCGGGTGCATGATAATCGCACCGTCACGTACAGCGTGAACCTTCGTTAGATTCACGTGACAAGATGTTGTCATCGAGTGAAAACCATCGGCAGGCGCGGTAAAGTCAGCGATGACCAAAGCACCAGCCGCTGTCCGCTCTCCGATCTTCAATCCATAGCTAAACAACTCTGCGCTGCCATTAGGGTGTGATACACTTTTCAATGTATGCTTATGATTGCGTGCGCTCAGGCCGTGTTTCCATGCGGTAATCACAGCGTCGTTTGTTCTTGGTCGAAACTTGCTCATGCTTCACCTGCTATACGTGGAAGTGCTGAGATTGTTGTCAGGAAAAGATCACGCATTACTTCGCTTTCTTCTTCTGCGATCTGAGAGGCGACCATCAAGCAAGTGATCACGTTCTCACATGTTTCGCGTGACTCATCCATAGGGGTGAGTGAGCCACTGACGTTGGGAACAATACTTTCAAACATTTTTTCTCCTTTCTATACTATAAATATAGCATCAATAAGTTTAATCGTCAAGGTTTCTTTTGTCAAGCAAATGTCAACTGACAACAACCTCTAAATCTATAACGGGTATGGTAAAGTAGCGATCTCCTATCAGCACCACAGCATGTGGCTCCGGCTCAACTTTATCCCAGCTAACCAGCTTACCAAGCACATCTGTGCGCCAGCATTTTTTGTCAATAATATCTGTAACCAGACCGGCTTTTTTGTTTTTACCGGCGCGTTTTACGAGATCACCGACTTTCATGCGCTTACCAAAACTTTAACGTCCTGATGCAGCGCGAGAATGTCACGAGGATGGTTTTGCGCCTTGATATGAACACCGTCCTTGTCAATCTTCACAACCACACCCAGCTTATCACCGTTATGCTTCGTGCTCACGCGCACCAAGTCTCCGACTTTAGTCATTTCTTTTCTCCTTAGTTTCTTCTTTTTTTTGCTGCTCTTTAAGGTACTTTTCACGTTCTACATTTAGCTTCTCAAGAGTCTTTAAGTCCCACATAAGTTGTTTTCCTTTATATATATAATATAAGACCGCGAAGCGGTTACGGCAAGTTTTTTCTTGTCAAGCAAATGTCAAGGAGTTGGCTTCTTGGGTTTAGGTGCCTTTTTGAGATACCGTTCCTCTACCCAGAACGTGACCGTTGAACCAAGAGGCAGGATCTTGTATCGTTTAGCACCCTTAGCCGCCGACTTGATCATGCTGCTAACGCCAACAATGAACCCGCCACGAAGGCGAAAGTCGTTAAACACATGATGACTCAAGCGAGCAGAGTCAACAGCTTCCAGTTTTCTAGAATCACAGCTAGCATTAGCGACAACATAGTCACTCACAGAATACTTCGCGGGTCGTTGGGATTCCTCAATAACTTTGTGGGCGTACTTATTGTTAAGCATTTTAAAAAATGAATAACGATCTGGTGTCCTACCGCCAAGTACGTCATTCACTACGCCCTTATAATATGGCGTGGTTTGATAGTAGTTGGCCAGAAGCATAGCAATATCATAATACTTTAACTGGTAGTCTTCAGACCAGTTCTCTAAACGCTTGACTTCTTCTTCGGTGTTCTCGTTAAAGATCCTTGTAAGTACATCCATTTGTTTCTCTGAAAGTTTGCGACCACGTTCGATTTGCTCTGTGATGGATTCACAAAAGCCACGTGACCAATCGTTCATAGTCGGGTAGTCAACGATTTGATTTATCTTCTCGATTATTGCGTGTTCTGTCATTGTGTCCTGCCTTATTTAAATATGTTGAAAAAGAGATTTTTTGGCGAGAAAAAATCGCGCGAAGCTGGGGAAGGGGTAATATCGTGTACGAATCTCACCATCAAATCTGGATCATTTTCGACATTCTGGATGATTGTGTCACCATTCTCTAAAACAACTCTCATCTTGCTCGCTACAACTTCTGAGACTATGCCTTTTGATGATGGGATACGCGCGTCTGCGGACCCTGTAGTGATCATCCAAACCTTATCGCCTTTCTTGAATCTCATTAGTATGTCGCGCTCCTTTCAATATGAATATCAAATCCCCACCCTTGAGCCTCGTTGTCATCCATTTCCTCACCGATGCGAACGAAGCGGTAATAATCATATGCATCGACTTCCTTGCCATCGACTTCAATGCTTTCGTTCTCACACCAATCAATAAAGTCAACAATGGCCTGTACACATTCATAACTATCGTACCACTTGATACCATTCCAACGGAACAGGAACGCCCCCTTCTCACCGGCATAGTCTTTGATCATTTCATCATGATTTGCCCAACACAACTCGCGTGCCTGTGGCGACTTTGCCATTGTGATCATAAACTGAGGCATGACTTCTGCGCCGACTGCCAAGATAACTTCTGAACGATAACCCATGTGTATTTTCTCCTTTCTACTCTTATAATATAGCCCTTTCTGATACACAATGCAACCCATTTATTGTCAACAGAATGTCAACGCTGGGATCGGGGCCACGCCGCGTGGTACATTGCCCTCAACGATACCACCGTGCTTGGCGAGTACGAGCGTCACAATCTGTACGGGAACGTAGCCGTACACAGTTTCGGTTGGGTGCGATGGCTCGTCAGCAAAATCTATCAGCATTGGTTCTCTCTCACTTGGGAAACCGATCTCAACAGAGGTATATTTTTCTGCGTTGTCGATACGCGGTGAGCAATACGCAGATTGGTGCGCTTGTACGCTCATTTCAAAACCATCTGCGCAAATCACACGCTGGTTACGGGTTGCGCCGGCAGCCTTGAAAAACTCATTAACATTCATTTGAAATCTCCTTTTTTTACAAACTTTAAGTCATTCCTAAGAAAATAGGCATCATCCCTATTTTTATTAAAACTTCTTCCCCATCTACCATTGGGGCCGTCATTCTGCATCCACTCCACATAATAACGCTTTTTCTCATTTGCGGAAGTCCAAGAGTGTACTTTGGGTATATCTTTAACTTCCACGATTAAACCAACCAAGGGCTTTTTATCAATCCAGATCCGCCGGCTCCAACGACGTAGATCATTAGTTTGTAATGCATACGCGGAGAGCGTTACAAGATCGCCCGCCTTCATGATAAACTCCAAAAAGAATAACCAATGATTGTCAGCGCAGAGATAATACCAAGCCAACTAAAAGCGAGCGTGGCCTGTTCTGCTCTTCTAATGTCATCTTTAAATGTTCTATTTTCCTTCACTTATAACCTCCAACATTCTAATAAACTCAATAGATTCGCCGCCGTCCAGCCATCGCACTCGACAGGCGCGGCGTTCATGGTCGACACGCGTTTCCTCTGGGCCTATCTCCATGACAATACCTTGATAACCGGGATCGTGGCGGCTGTGTACCAAACTCCCTACTCTCATGCTTGAATCTCCATAGGCTGTGCGTCAATATAATAAGAACGATCTGACATACGATCCCAACTGATTTCGGTCCAGTCAGAAAAAATCTTCCACAACTCTTTGCTGGTCATGCTCTTCATCTTTTCTTGATCCCACTCGAACGCTTCCGTTTGCTCGCCGTCAGTCTCGGTGTACGAGTATACATCATTCATAACACCCAAAGCAGTCTCATTGTCATCGACGCCCAAGAACTCCAACACATCAGCGATACACGCGAGGGCGCAACCTTTCTGTGTAAGATGAACCGATGAGAATACTTCGCCCTCATAGCTTCCTTGCATAACCCAAACTTTCATCATTATCTACCTGCCCATCGTGCATCTTGCACGCTTCCTACATATTGATAAGCACCCTTGTTATAAAGTGGTGCGGTACATTTCTTCATACGCTCAGATACTTCGTGTGCGTGGTTCTCACCACACTCCAAACAATACTCATAACCAAGCGCCTTGCGCTTAGGGTTGAACTCTTCACCGCAGTCAAAACATTGTGGCCAATCCATTTCTCTCTCCTTACTTATAAAATATAGCACCGGAAGTATCACCGGTCAAGGTATATGTTGTCAAGAGACTGTCAGGTGCAGTATTTCATAGTTAGCATCGTCTATGACACAGAACACCCCATCACACCAAATGCTCCACAGCCCTTCGTTGGGAGGCTCGTACTCGTGCATAACAATGCTCGGATTAGACCAATCTTCCAGCCCAAAATCAATCGGCTTGAATGAAATAAGATCACCAACCTTTAACTCAGTAGTCGTCAAGTTCAACTCCGTTGGTAATAGCATCGATATAGCCGGGTGGAACCTTACACACAACAACGCGCCAGCCCATCCATTTAGGCCAAACATCGAAGAAAGGAAAAGTCTCATGTTGAGATTCAATAGTTTGACTTACATCGTCAACCTCCACCTGTACTTCTAGTAAACTACCACCATCATCACTGCCTGCGATTACCTCATATCTACCATCAAAATAGTTACCAATATGAACCAGCATTTGGTTAATGGCTTCCTGCTTTGGGGTCTTCTCTTCGTTAAAAAATATGTTAGCCACCGGATTAACCCCCAGTAATAAATAAGTGTCTAAAATGCTTTTGACCTTTTCAAAAAAAACAACCATAAAAATCAATCTACTTTTTGTAGCGGGACAATGAAAAACTTGTTGAAACTAAATGTTTTTTCATAACCAAAAAACATAACTTGATAATCTCCCTGCTCGTTTATATCACCAACAATCACAGCATGACGGTGAAACGGTATACCATCTTCGTGCACCCCATCTTTAATCTTAACGAGATCACCGACTTTCACTTATACACTCCCATGCTTCAGACGTAAAAACCTGATTGACAGGGAATCCCGCCACTTTAAAATGAGCGCCATATCGACCGGTCCAAGTCACTATGCTAATCATACCAGTTACTTTGTGTTTAATTAGATTACCGACCTTCATTTATCACCTCTAACCTGCCGGTATCGACCCACCATGTTTCGCCATCAGTAAACAAAACATTTGCTGAAAGTGTTTCGTGTCCAGTACGCGAAAATGCTATAACTACACCGTAATGCTCACGAACTGCTTGCACATCGTTCGTCACACTTTCCCACTTGACTAAATCACCTATCTTGATTTTTAACAATGATGTCAAAATCGAAACACTCCATGCAAATCTTTTCGGCACAACCCTTTTCTTTGCGACGACAAAGTTCAAGAATCTGTCGCCTGTGGTGCCTAATCATATTATAATGCGATTCAATACACTCGTCAATCAGCTTTTCTTCTTCCGGTGTCATCTTTTACTTCCTTTTGGCATACGATGGTTGCGTCCTGATCCTCATGAAGTTTAACGACATAAAAAACTTTACCTTCGTAAATCTCACAAGGAAATACCGAGACTGGCATCACCGCTATTGAAGGACCACCGTTAGATGCTGGTGTAGTATTTAGTTCAACCGTGGCAAAATATGGATCAAAAGAGTCAACCATACCAACTAAAATAAATGTTGTGAGCATCGTCATCCAGACACAACCGATGCAATAGCGGTAGTGGCAACAGCCACCGCACTGTTTGTCATTTTACGTACACTATCAATAACTTGCGGATTATCGGCAAGCCAGTTGATGCCAAAATAAAAAACTGCAAACTTAAATGCATATCCCATAAATGTTCTCATTATCTTTCTCCTTTCTAACTATAAAGTTTAAGAATGTTAAACAACTCGGCAGAACAAATACCTGCCGCTTCTTTACGTGGGCCAGTATCGGCCTTATCAAAATCCTCTTGAAGCCAAATCAAAAGCGTTTCGGCTGCATAGGCTAGCTTGTCGTCGGGCACTGCCTCAGTAATCAAAAATGTCATGTTTGCATATCTATTGTGAATACGTCCAAAGTCTGAACGAAACTGATCTTGGCTGTCATGGCACGCATTGACAACGTGAAGTAATCTATCTGTTCCCCAAGCTGCAAGGGACTCCCTTAATTTAGTTTGGGATCTTACAGAACGCGGTAATGATACTTTATTCATATAATAATCGTTCATTATCCTTCACCATCGAGTGCCTTTTGAATCCTAACTGAAAGTTCAGCAGTAGACATAGCCTTCTCTGGAAGTTCACTAATAATATCTTGGATAGCATCCAAGCGTTTTTGAAGATCGCGTAATGGATTGACGACGCCAATCCCCGTTGTCTCGTTATAGCTTGGTGGCAACCTATCGTGGTATCCCATGTTTTCTCCTTTATAAAATGGCTGCCCCTCACGGACTTGAACCGTGGACCCAGCGATTAACAGTCGCTTGCTCTACCAACTGAGCTAAGGGGCAATATGGTACGGGTGGCAGGATTTGAACCTGCGACCAATCGCATATAAGGCGACTACTCTTACCGCTGAGTTACACCCGCGTTGTTTGTTTGCTGAAGTTTAGACTCAGTGCGACCGAACTGATGGATACCCCAGCGAAACATAAGTATGAAGAAGGTGGCACTGCAAACAATGCTCACCATCCCCACGAACTCGTTTAAGTTTGATTCCATTTTATTCCCTAAAGTAGTTTGCAAGTCCCATTAGCGTGGGTGCCCACAGCCCGACAAAAATACCAAACCTTTCGGCATGAGCGGGATCACCATCAGCCGATACCCATACAAAGATACTTGCTGCTACGGACACCAGCGATGCCACAAAGAAGGCCACTGATGCATTTTCATTTCTAACTAACATTTTATCTCCTTTTGTTATTAGATGGCACGTCAGGCAGGGCTCGAACCTGCGACCCTCGGCTTAGAAGGCCGATGCTCTATCCAACTGAGCTACTGACGCATGTATATATTATAATATCTACTCATTACTTTGTCAAGGGCTTTTCTGCTAAAATCGAATACTTTAACGTAGGCGAAATGTTCGAGTACTCAAACCTCTCAAACTCATCTTCCTGACGATCCTTAAACGTATGGCCAATGATGAACATTTTGCCAATAAGTTCACTTTCAGGATCAGTTACAGTCCAGAACGTGTGTTTCATCCCACGCTCGCGATGTTGACATACAACACCCGTGCCTTTAGGTATGATCCCGCTGTGCCAAAACTGTGAGACATTACCATTTCGATCACGCCAATAGTGAGGTATACCCGTTGCCTGTTCAATTGTCTCAAACATTTCTAGATTAATGAAAGGCACTTCGGCATCATTTCGAAAAAATCCGACAGTGTGTTTTCTAACTTTTGCTTGTTTCATGCTATTAGTATAACCTATTGTTCGTTAATGTCAACAATATCTTCATGAGTCCTGACATTTGCTTGACCATCAATCAACATAACTAAACATGCATCAGTGTTTGAACGCTTTTTGTAAACCTCGCGCCATGCTACACGCCGATCATGTGTTGCGACATGCGTCTCGAAGTGATAATGTCCATCTTTATCTTGAAATACAGCGGTATAAATCACTTACCTTGACCCCTATAACGCTTTTTGTATCCCTTATTGCCACCGTGGGGTCCGGGCTGCTTGCGCTTTGTGTTTGTACCGTTGCCGATACTCGTTTTCTTCTTATGACTCGTTGAGCCTGTGGTGTTTTTTTTACTAGCCATATGGCTTCTCCTTTATTAAGATGGTGGGCTCTGTGGGACTTGAACCCACGACCATGCGGTTATGAGCCGCGTGCTCTGACCAACTGAGCTAAGAGCCCGAAAATTTAACGACACAGCGGGGGCTTTGCAAATAACAAAATGTTTTCACGTGGCGTCCAGCCATGTCTGTTAATATAGTTTTGCTTGGCAATCTTGCCATCACTGCCCTCGGCCACGCCAATAGCAGTATATTTTCTAGTTTCGATATTATATTCCATGATTGTATAGTCAATCATTTTTCCTCCTTTAAGTGGTGGGTCACGCAGGATTCGAACCTGCGGCCAGCGGATTAAAAGTCCGATGCTCTACCAACTGAGCTAGTGACCCTCTTTTTTCTTTCTGCCGTTCTGATCTCGGCCAGTAACCTCATATTCAAGTTTTTTTAACTCTGCAAGACGCAGACTCTGCTTCCACACTCCTACAGCGTAGGCATAGCAATCATGATTTTGGCTGAAGTTGGCACTGAGGCCGTCATCACGAATACGGCTTTGTGTTTCTTTTGCAGCTTTGATCAAGGACACTAGATTTACTTCCATTTCACGGAGTGCTGCCATCTGTGCTTTCCAAATAATGTCTTTATCCATGTACATATAATAACTGAATAGTGGTGATGTGTCAAGAACTATTTGTTGTTTTTGAACTACTAACCAATTCAAAACCATCATGTATCATGTGTAAAACTAAATTGGGACCGTTGCTTTCTATTCTGCAAACCACAACATTTTTAGGATCATTTTTAGAGACTTCCATGATTATGCCATAAGCATAAATTGGGTGAATTGGTTGTATCTCACCCTCAGATGCCTCATACATATCATAATCGTCTATCCAACGGATTAAATCGCCCTTACTTAAGTCCACATAGTAACTATGTTCAAGATACGATTCATTCCCTTAGTTTTGTTTTTAGTAATCTAGCACCGCCATGTGAACTTTTAAATAAAATGATAATATCTATCTTACCTTTAAGTATGTTTCGTAAGTCCTTAAGCGAAGGACTACCCCAGCCATCGGGCGTCATCATAAAAACTTCACTGTAGCCTGTGTTTGATATTTTAAGAGCATCTCTGTATGCAAACTTTAACGAAGAGTAGACTCCTTCAAAATTACCATCATTATCAAACAAGCAGTAAGTATAGATGTTAGTCATTCTGAGCCTTTATATCCTCAATGATTGAATTCAAAAATTCAGTTTGTATCTTACAATCTTGAAGATCCTTTCTGATCTTTGTTTCCCTATCTTTTAAAATTTGAAGTTGAATTAAACAAAACTGAATTATTTTGTCCTCGACGCTTGTCATTTTCTAGAGCCACAACCTTTGCAGCCCTTGCCAGTCATGGTGCGCTCTGGCGGAATCGGACCTTTGTTGCTAGCTTTTTTGCCACCACCACAGCCCTTACAACGAGAGTGGGTACGCTTTACGTATTCTTTTTTGGTCATTTTTATTTTTTTAAACAACTCAATATCATCTTCTAAAAAGGAGCCACGATCGAAAGCGCGCATTTTATTATCAACAACACCAGCACAAACAACAATACTGTGTCGCGGGGTATATAAAATCATTTCGCCGGGTCGAGCGGGTTCTTCATCGGTAATGTCGTAAAATTCCATTAATCATCCAAAGTATTCATTTTATCATAAGCATTATACTTCAATTTGGTTAATTTGTTTAAAACTTTAGCACGGCGAAGCATCTTAAAAGCTATATTCTCAGGTGAATATTCCATCAACTCACTTTCGAGACCAGCCGATCTCATATTACGAATCTTGTTTTTAAGACGATCGACATTTCTCATAACTTTGTCATATTCACCATCATCATAATCATCTTGTATAGTATTAGTCTGTGTATCAATATCGACGGCCTTCTTTTTAGCAGTCTCAGTATCTATATTTTGTTCGATGTATTCAGGGTGTTTAATCCAATCATCATTCATAATAGAATACACGCCAGTTGAGCGGTGGTCTTCACCTGAATTCTCTACATAAATCTCAACATCATAATCTTTGATAGTAATGTCATGCACGTCATTCCATCTCATACGCTGGCCATCAAAAAAACCTTTAACTAATTCTTCATTCTCATCCACACTTGAAAAGTTTACGATGATATGCAAATCAACGTCAGAATATTTTGACCAGTTATAATTTGCCAGTGAGCCTGTGAGGGTTATGTCTTCGACCTTAATTCTAATTGGTAAGCCATCGACAAAATCATTTGCAATTTTTAATAACTTTTCTCTAATCTGGGGCTCCATTTTTTCATCGTTCCAAATTTGAGGATCAAGTTGCTCGTTGATCTTAAATGAATCAACATCAACTTCAAGTTCTTCTTCAAGCTGTTTATCAAAGGTGACGTGTGAGCCCATTTTATTTGTGTAAGGGGGTGTGTTCTTGTTGCCTCCCTTGCCTAGCATACTGTTTCTATCTTTAACGTAAGAACGTATGCGGTTCTTGAAGCTGTTGGCCTCTTCTATCGAGGCGATATAATCTTGCCATTCTTTCATCATACTATAATTAGTCTCTTATGTAATATCATATTCCCACACACAAGTAACATTTACGTTTCCGTGAGCGTTTGTTGGATCAATACTGACAGCTATGGTGTCACCTGCTGCGAAGTGGTTAGAATTTGTAAAATTAAACGTACCAGTTGTATTTGCGCTGGCCATGTTTACAGTTACGGTTTCTTCGGCTGTGCTGTTAAAAGTAGTGGTACCATCGGTGCCAATGTGCATACCAACTATGGTTGTACCGAGGCCACCAGATTTCGATGATCTAACAAGAACCTTAACAAGCCTCCCGTTGTAGGGTGCAACACCCATAGTAATATAGCTGGGGCTTGGTTGCTCTGATGTACCTGCCCACGGTATGTATTCTTTCCCTGTTCCCGATCCATCGTTATATCTGTGGTGGGTCATGTGACGCATCTTACCCAATACAGCACCAGCAACAGTCATATCTTGGTTTTCATCTATTGTGACTGCTGTTGTAGGCGATGTTGCACTTGTCTGTGTAGTCCTGATAACCAGTTTAGATGGGTGCGATGTGGTACTAATTGTGCCTGCTGCTTGAACAAATATATCTGCAAAATTATCATAGCTATCCCCATCGTAACCTAACATTCTAACTTGCCCAACGAAGTCGCCGCTTTGAACAGCAGCCGGGGAAGCGCCAGTCCCTCTGGCCTTTGATAAGTCAAGCTGTGAGGCATCGCCAGAATTGTCGGCTTGGCTGATTGTTACTGTACCATCGTCAATCGAGTCTGCGTGGACGTGAAGGGTTGTCAACGGCGAGGTTGTTCCTATCCCAACGTCACCATCCACCGTCAGCCCAGTTGAATTTAACAATTGAAGTGAGTCCGATCTAAGCCTAGCAGTAATAGTTTGCGAACCTGCTTTGATGTTGGCAAACTCTAATATACCGTCCTCTGATCCGTCTGATGCGTCTGATATTTTACCAGTTACTTTCGCGTATATAACTTCTTGGTCGGCATCATTCTCGCCAAGAAACTTTAACTGACCAAGATAGTCCGCGTCCGCGGGTGAGGCGCTGTTTCTTTTTAATGTCATTACGGGGCTAGCATCTGAGCCATCGTTTGTTGCCTCAAGGCTAAAGATAGGGTTCAAGCCTGTACTAGAAACTTTTAACGTAGTACCATCATAAGTTAAATTAGAACTAGCGCCGAAGTTTGCACCGCCATCATTAAACTGAATTTGAGTATTTGCACCCGCAGGACCACTACCGCCACCGCCACTAATACCAGTCAGGTTTGAACCATCACCATAGAAGGCAGATGCTGAAATGTTTAGTGACGCTGATACTGCACCTGCTACTGACAGCGTATGATCGGGAGTGTCTGTTCCAATTCCTATTCTAGCAGTAGACGCATCAGCCGTGAAATACACATTATTGCTGTTATCTTTGATAACAAAGTCAATGTTGTTACCTCCATTATTAATTCTAACTTTATGGGGTGCACTGCCGGGATCTTCACAGTCTATGAAGTTGTTGCCACCAGCATTAAGTCTTATTCGATTATCAGTAAAATTTATCCATGTGTTACCATCACCGTTGTGATAGATATATTGATTAACTCCTATGTCGCCAGCCACGTCAAGTGTATAGTCGGGCTGTGTTGTGCCAATGCCGATTTTATCGTGTTCAGCATGCAATATCTGTGATCCACTGGGGCGTAGCGTTATAGTATCTTGTTCAAAATCAATATAAGTGGGCTGACCTTCGCGATCATCTTCATAATATATATCGCCGCGACGGACACTACCTGATGAAAACTTGTATGACACGACTATCCTCCATCATAAATAGTCTGCTCGCCATCTTCAAACGTAAGAATTGTTTTATTAGTTGGGTGTGGTTTAATATGTACTTTCTCAAAGTCCTGAAGCGAATCAAATATAGCGATGCCGCCGCGTGGTGGGGGATAGAGCCAGTGAATAATACAGTGGCCTGACGCTAACAACACGCCCTCGATGACCACACCTTCGCCTGAAACACCGGATTCGTCTCTTTGGCGACAAACGGTAAAGGTTCTAATGCCGCGCGGCGCAAGGCGAGGGGGCGGCTTTGGTTTTAAATCAGCAGCTGGTGTTGAATCTTCCTCATCATTTTCCTCTGACTTATTCATTCTTTCTTTTCTCCATCGGTTGAAATAGTTTCTGTTGTTTGGTCAGGAACTATGCAATTTGTCTGTACATAGTCAATGACGTTTTTTATGTGATCCTTTAACTCAGAGATATTATTCTCTATCTCGTCCAGCTTTACAGCCACATCTTTTAGTTTATCTGACATTATTTATCACCTGTATAAAGCGGCCATCCAGTCAATACTGCTTGTTGGCACAACAATAAGTAGGTTTTCAAGTACGTCAACGCCATATTGTGTGCTTCCAACATCAAGGGCCATGATAATTCCAATTAATTTTCCGTTCTGATCGAATACCCCAGACCCAGATGAACCAGTCCAAGCGTATGAATTTATAAAGATGTGACCAGAGTCAGCAAAACCTGCAATTGTGCCGGTCATGGTCAATGGTCCAATATTATTAGGATAACCTGTATAGTATGTTTTGTCAAGAAGTTTTGGCATCTTTTTAATTTTAAAATTAATTGCATTTAAAATTGATAAAGGTTCGCGTCCTTCAATCGGTTCGATCTGTAATATGGCATAGTCAAGACGCTCATCAATTAAAATAAATTCAATACAGCTAGCAGAATTTTCAAAATGAGCGATAACAGTATCTTCACAGCTTCCAACAATTGCGTGAGACACCGTTAAAACATAATGTTTACCTAGATGAATAAAATAAGTACCTGATGCCATCGAGATACCATCACCAGCGTTATCAACTGACATTACACGCACCGCTGATGACACTGATTTGTTTATGGCTTTCTTAGAATTTACATTATAAGCTCTAGATATATTTTTTGTGCTCGATAAAGTTTTTTTTGTTTGATACGAAGATTTATTGAGATGGTCAATCGCCACAGAATAAGAAGAAAGAAATCCAATTAAAAACAAAAAAATAGAGGTAATAAAAATTCTGGTAAAATATCTCAAAATTAAACGCCCCCTATAGTATATACAAGTTAAACTTGTTTTTGGTAACTAAAGAATACTGGCAATTCTTCTAAACCAGATTTCATGGCGTACCAAACATCGTCTTCGTTACCGGTGATTTTTATTCTCCCATTTTGCCCTACTGCCACATAAACAGCCGTGGTGGGTCCATTCTTAATAAAATTTTGATACCCAGCATCAAATCCATCTCCGGGTTTTCTAAAAACTCTAGAGCAATACGGCTTTAATTCTTCTACAGGAACCATTACATGATAACCCATATTGTTAGCATCCATTGGCACATCGTATGCCATCACGCCACCATCGGCCCAGTCTTGTGCAACACTCTGAAGTGACATTTTAGGAGTGCTCATTTCACCATGGCCTCTAGCAGTCAAATAGCCTCCGAGTGCAGTTTCTCTTAATTTAGTAATTTCTTCTGGAAATGTGAAACCAGCAGGTCCGACTTCAAGGCCTTGAATACCTCTAATGTATGGTAAAAATTGCTGCTCTAAATATATTTTTCTTGACTCTTGACCTTTGAGGGCAAATTTAATACTAAGAATAGCTAAAGTTTTATCTCTAACCTTTCTGGAACTCTCGGTGTTAACTGTGGTAATGCCCTTACACGCGCGGATCACGTCCTTGTAGTCTTCAATAGAGGATGCTTCTGTTGTTTCAAGTGAAAGCTCGATTCTCATTCTATATCTTCTAACTTCAAGCAATTCATTTAACAAGTCATCTATTCTGCCTATTTGTGCCTCCATGCTCTCCTGTGCTGGTCTTGGCTCCCCAACCGTGCCTCTAAGTGAACCCTGATTGCGTGCCTTCTTTGTGATGGCAGGAGCACCCATTCTAGTAAGCTGTGTCTGTACCTCTTGGTCAAAGTAATCAGGCTTACCGGCATCATCGCCGTCTGTCTGGATTGGACCTGTGCGACGAACTTGCTGACCGACAATAGGACGCAGGTACTTGTAGTAAGCCACATACTTTTCAACCTCATCCATCTGCTCAAAGTTTTGGTTAATCCAGCGAGCGATCATCATCGCCTTCATCCCGTCTGCGGTGTCTTGAACGGGAGTGTACATGTTTTCAATTTGTCTAATCTGAGCGAATGGCTGGCGTCCTGATGAAATGTCATCCTTCCTAGCTTGTGCTAGTGCTAACGTGCCACTCAGCGCTTCTTGGATTGTTTTCTGTGCTGCTTGGTTCACCATCTCAGGATTCTTGTTAAAGAAGTCCAGTATGTCTTGTGTGACTTGGATCTCTTCCTCAGATGTTTTATAGTTCATATTGATCTTGTACATCCATCCAATCGGCTGGGTCGGATACTTGCTGTTCTGTCCAACGGCGCTGTTGCTACCTTGAATGATAAAGTGTGAGTCCTTAGCTAAAATTATTCTCGCAGCCTTAGCAGCATACTCAGGACCAAACTTCATTTTTTGCTGGTTGGGGTTTGCTTGCTCGGCGCTGTAAAGGTTCTCTAAGTTTCTCGCCATGTTGCGGTTTAGATCGGGATTCTCTGTTCTCGGTGGGCTAGTGCGAGACATTGGGCTACCAAAGATTCTGCTGTATAGCTCCGTTATATTCCTATCGTAATCTTGCCCGTACATCTGAATCACTTGTGGGATTTGTCCACCGTCATTGATTACGTTCTGGGAGCCGTCGCTTCTCCAAGCAAACTCCAGCGAACCACCACTACCTTCTGTGACGTCCCAGTGTTCGAATGTCTTATCAACTAAGTCTCCACGGGTTCTGTCGTATGCGCCCTTGGCTATGTACTCGCCATCAACCAACTGGCTTCTGACTGCTTGTATGTAATCCTCAATACTTTCTTCAAGTCGCTCAAGTTCTCTCGCAATAAACTCGACTTCACTAATGGCATCGTCTGCATTGTCGGCGCTCGCAGTCTCGTTGGATCTGATCAACACGCGCAAGTGTGCGGTTTGTTTCTCGGCACCAGCAGGAACGTCATCGGGCTGTGCACCTATAAGCATTACTACTTCGTACTCAACTTCAGCATCTTCACCGGGCAGTTCATAGCCGAGATCATCTAAACCAATCTCAGATATAAAGTCACGGGCTTCTCTGCCGTATGAATCAAACGGAATAGAATCCAACATATCGTTAATGTCACCGGAGTCGGCTTCGTCTGCGGAGTAGTAGTTGTTGTCGCGCCTTACAATATCAGGCCAACCTAAGTCAACTTCGAAGCTCAGTTCGCTGCCTATGGTGATATATGCGTCTTGTCCGTCACCGCCCCAGTCATTAGGATCTTGAACCTCAGCGTAAATACTTGTGTATTCTCCTTGATAGTCATTAACAACTTCTTGGACGGCTTCATCTATCTCGTCAATGTTCAGCACACCTTCGAAATTAACATCAGGGTTTTCTTCTTGTAGGTACGCATTCATTTCTTCGAAGCCGGACAAATCGTTAGAGTGTTCACCGGTTTCCATAACTGAGCGGATATCTGCGTTCTGAATGAACCAGCTAATGTATTCCCAAAGTTCTTCGTCGGGTGCGTTGTTGCCTCGTCCCTTGATTTGGTAGAGTATTTGATCGTCTTCGTTCCAAGTCATAGTCACATAGGACGATGACGCCTTGCGCTTCTCTTTGCGTTCACGGAGCGATACAAGCACACCTCGCGAGTCTGATCCGCAGTGCCCCATACGCTCCCCTTCAATAGAACAATTGTATGTGTTCAGGTTATACCAGTAGAGTCCGTTATCAAACTGGTGAATGATCATTTCTGGATCTTCTTTGTTCTCTAAATCTTCTTTGGCTATGTTCATCGCAGTGTTGATATCATCTTCGCCTTTGATTAACTCATAGTTAGTGGGCTCGTCGTTAAGCCAAGCAAATAGCGTATCATAGTTGTACCAAAAGCTTTTAAACTCGCGCATCATTGTGGCAGCAAGTTCTTCTTTTACTTTCTCGACCTTTTCGGATTCGACGCCTGCTTTGCTGAGAGCCTTGACTGCTTTCATAAAGGCTTTGCGGAAAGTGCCGGCGGGCTTTGGAAATACGTTAGCTACATTTTGAGCCACGAAAACAATACGCTTGTTTTGCTCAATCATTTCGTCGTCGTATGACTTACGCGTAACAGGCTTGCCATCGACGCCACCAGTATAGTATGGCGTCATTGTTCTCGCTCTGTAGTTCTCCGTAGAGCCGGGGGATCTGTCCTCTGGAGCAATGGCCTGAATCTCGTCTTTGAAGATTCTTTCCATAAAGCCTCCCCAATTTCTTTGAGCAAATACCCAACCATTGCGGGGCAACTCATATTTCTTCCATTCGTTGCCTACGTATGTCTTTGCTTTCTCGGGTGCGTTTGGCATAGCCGATTCAATATAATCAACAACGCTCTCGGGCAAACCTATGTCTCGTAAACCCTCTGTTAAGACTTCTTCGCGTAGGTATTTAAACCAGCTGCCAGTTGAAATGTCCATGTGCTAATCTCCGTCACTATAAATAGTTGTTTTTGGTGTTAACTACACAAATGGTGGAGACTTTAATAGTTTAGCTGTGTCTTCCCATGTTACAACCTCGTAAGCGGCGCCGTTGGGGTGCGAACGAAGGGCCACTGCCAAGGTGTGATCATTACCGGGAGCAGGGATTCTGTCACCAACAAAATGAATTTTATTGTGCTCAAGTGATTCCTTAAAATACTTATCAATAATCTGTGATTTATCGTTGCCTTTATTAAAAATATCCATGCTGACGGCGCCGCCAATCACAAAGTCAAGAGTTTCAAACTTTTGCCGTAACTTTTCTACAATTTGTTTGCGCTCTTGTTTCTCAGTATCCCATTCTTCATATTGTTTACGCTGACTTTGATTTGCATTTCGACCAACAATAGAGTAATTGATCATGCCTACACGTTCTTCGTAGTGGCGACCAGTTTTAACGGGGAAATCAGATTTGGCGACGATCGACTCCAATCTTCGTACAAGATTTTTAGGGTACTCAAATTTATTTTCGTAAATAAGTTGCCACTCATTAAAACCTGAGTCATTTACTAAATCAACCTTTTGAACAAAGGAATTGCCCATACAAGCAAAAACACCGGAAGTTTTGTTAAGAACATCGTCGCCAACTTGATTCAGTATCCTCTCGAATGTCCCACCAGACACTATGTAGACTTCCTTAGCATCCATCCACTTTAAGAACTCTTGCTGAAACTTCGGGTCCATTTTATGTTTGGCAACCGTCAGTGTGCCATCAACATCAAAAAGAAAAATATCACTCATCTTTTGTAATCGTCCGCGAGTCTCACAACATCATCAAGATGGGGTGTTGAAACCTCCATCAACCTAACTAGTTCCTTGCCGGCACCAAAGCGATGCACTTGATTTGGCTTAACGTGGCAAACTGAGCCAACAGGGTACTTATCAGGCTCGCCGGTCTCGTCAGTCCAGTTTAACAAAGTGCCCTCTAAAACATACACTGTTTCTTCTTTGACCTCGTGATATTGCAAAGATAGTCTTTGCTTTGGTTCAATGTGCAGCATCTTAGCAACATAATCATTAGTCTCGGCCCAAATTTGTTCAAAGCCCCATGGTTTTTCTACAATTTTCATTTTATCTCCAAAATAGTTGTACGCCAATAATTAAAAATGACAAAAATATACAGATCATAGTTTTAGGTGTAAACATACTCTCTCCCAAAAGCCACCAAGTCAAAACTGGAAACGTAAAATACGAAGAGCCAAAGCCGAGCATCCGTGCCGTCCAAGCTGCACCTGTCGTATCGACTGCTAAGCGGGTGCCATACCAAAAAAGAATACTAGCTGGAATACCGTAAATTATGGCGGCGTGAATTGGCTTACCTTCCCACCAAGCCCATATATAATGTGAGTAACACTGGAACCACACAAAAGTTTGAGCGATAGAGAATAACGCAAATGTTTTCAAAAGTTCAGTAATTGGCAATTAGCACCTCCTTTGCCATGTCTCTTTCTACACGCTGGCCATATTCATTTAGGAATATCTTAGTAGGCCAGTCTTTGTACAAATTTAGTAAATGCGGATGATAAATATAATCAACAATCACTTTTTTGTCAAACGTATTTAATTTATTAAAAAGTTTAGAGTGTTGAATTCTTGTTTGCTCAAAGCCCCGATTGATGCCCTCATCTAAAAAATTGTAGCTAAACTTTCCAATAGGAAAATACAAGTAATCAGCGTCAGTATCGTCACTGACTGTTTGTATAAAATCATCATTGCTATCCCAAACAACATCAAAATTAACTTTTTTGAATCGTCTGATGTATGAAACAGCTAAAGGGTTAAAATTATCTTTGTCAAACAAGCCTGATTGTATCATCCCTTCCGATGAGCATCGATTAAGAATAAAAAACAATGCTGCTCTCATTAAGTGATCGGTAAAGGTGCGAAATCTGGTTTGATAAACTTCGAACAATTTATCATCTTCAATAGGCCAGAAGTGATCAACCATTTGCACTATAATCTCAGGTGAGTGGAATAAGGCTCTCCAAAAATCATATATGACATACGAATTTGTGTGGCTAACGAGGTATCTACCAGACTCGGCAAGATTTAGCTCCAATTCGGCACTATACAAAAGATAAGTATCAACATAAGAGTCCTCTGGTATTAATTCTTTGAGAACTCTAAGAGACTTAGGTTGAAATCTTAGATCTTTAATCGGTGACTTCACTGGAATCAATTCTCGCTTTCAAATCCTTGAGCCTATCACCAATTTCTTCAAATTTTGCTGAACCATTTTGAAGGGTAGATAGACTATTGAGTATGTCCTGCGGATCTACACCCTGCAAATCAGAATTTTTAAATTCTTCAACAATCTGCTTGACTTTGTTGGGGTCAATAGAATCTGTCTCAAAATTTTGAGTTGTTGGGCTAAGATTAGAAACATCATCCATATTAAAATTTTCTGCTGTGCTACCCTTAATCTGCTCAACAAAAGCAGCTAACTCATCTAAATTAATATTACCAGCATTTTGATTTAGAAAGTCTGGAATATCAATTTTATCTTTATTGGTGGGTTGCGCAGGCTCACCATTATTAGAGTACTGATAGGCTAAAAAGCCATCAATAATTGCATGTACATCTCCCAGTTCAATATCAATACTGGACAATTCATCCCTTAGACTGCTGATCTCTCTCAAAGTAGTGGGATTCACGATAGATTCAGTTGGTGGGGTAATAGCAGCAATTGAGGTAAGTCTTGACAATGTGTTGTCAAGCAACCTATAACACTCATTTGCCACATTTGACTCATCAATTGAGTATTGAATACTAATTCTTTTTTTCATTTTATCCTCTTAAAATTTGTTTGTTTTTATGTAGTGTTTGTTCAATAAATTCTGGTGCACCGATGACTACAATTTCAGTGCCAGTATTTCCTTTGTCAATTACAATTTTGGAAAATCTATGATCGTTCTTTAAGCCTTGGCAAAGAAGACCTTGTTCATTTAATTGCTTAAGTCTGTATTCTTCTCTAACCATAACAACATGTTCAGGGTTAATAAACACTTCACGTAAAGAATATTTAGCATTGTTAGTAACTGCACCGGTTCCACACACCTCCGTGAGTTTAACTAACATGATAACCCCATGGGATATACATCTCTTTTCTTAACATTCCAGTGACCGTTGGCATAAACACGATAGATATATTGACTACGTGTGTCCAAGTAAACACCAGCAATTGGCTTTTCAGAAATGCGCATTCTCATGCCCTTGTCGGTCTCAGTCCACAATTCAGTGCCCTGCGGAATGTGCAATAAATCTCCTTGTTGCATTAAGTTGTCTCCGTTTGAATAATAGCGTAGCCAGTTGTAAGAAGAGTGCCTGCACAGCTGGCAGCGTTTTGTAACGCGGTAATTGTAACCTTTACAGGATCTATAATACCACTACTATACATATTAGTCAACCTACTATTTCTGAAATCCCAACCAATATCATCGTCCGATTCACATACTTGGCACATTAAGACATCAGGTGACTCGCCAGAATTTGATGCCATTTGTTTGAAAGGAGATTTACATGCCTCTTGAATAATCAAAACACCAAGTGATTGATCATCGTGATTAGTCTCAATTGTTATATCTTGACATGCACGAATCAAAGCGGTGCCACCACCACTAACGATGCCCTTATCTTGGGCCGATTTTACAGCCTCCAAGGCATCTTCGATCCTATGCTTCCTTTCAATCATCTCTACCTCAGTGGAGCCGCCCACCGAAATTATCGCCACACCCGATGATAATCTTACGACTCTTGATTGCAGCGTCTCAGCCTCAGATAAAGAGTCAGTTTGTTTAATTTGAGACTTTAATTGTTCAATTCTTTCATCAACATCTTTAAAATTACATTTCCCGCCGACTACTGTAGTAGAATATTTACTGCTCTCTATTGCTCTAGCAGTTCCCAAATCAGACAACTGCACGTCTTGAAGCTTTTGGCCGCTTTCCCGCGTGACGAACGTAGCCCCAATAGACATTGAAAGGTCGTCAAGCAAATTGCGGCGCTCTTCGCCGTAATATGGAGCTTTAATAGCTGAAATCTTGAGGGTACCTCGCATTGCATTCATGATCATTGCAGCTAAAGCTTGACCTTCAATGTCCTCCGCAACAATAATAAGTGGCCGACCCTCGCGAGCTACCATTTCGAGCAATGGTAATATAGGCTCAACCTGAGAAATCTTATGATCAGTAACCAAAATCAGCGGCTCTTCGTAATGCATGATAGCTCTGCGATCATCATTGATAAATGCAGACGCGCAGAAACCTGATTCAAGCTTAAAGCCTTCGGTTACATCTATCGAGGTTTCAAGAGAACGTGATTCTTCAATAGTTATGGAGCCATCCTCGCCCACCCTATCAATAGCGAGAGTAACAAGATTTCCGATAGTAGAATCATTGTTGGCTGAAATTGTAGCGACGTGAGCGATATCCTCCGCACTAGTGACAGGGGTTGCCATGGCTTCAAGTTTTTGTGTAATTTCTTTAACAGTCGCATCAATACCTCTCTTTAATTCAATTGGCGATACACCAGTAGCAATATATTTTTGTGCCTCGTTCAGAATAGATCTGGCCAAAACTGTTGCCGTGGTTGTACCATCGCCGGCGGTGTTATTAGTTTCAATGGCAGCTTGCTTAATTATTTGCACGCCCGCATCCTCAAAAGGGTCATCAAGTGAAACAAAATGTGCTACTGTAACTCCATCCTTTGTAACAAAGGGGGCCCTACCAGACTCTTGGAGAATAACATTGCGACCTCGTGGGCCGAGCGTGGAGGCGACATTATCTGCCAAAATATTGACGCCATTAAGAATTTTTTGTTGTAGTGAAGACTTGTTGTCAAAAGCTCTACTCATTTATACCTCATGTTGTATTATAATTATAAGACATTATCATAAAAATGTCAAGTAAATTATATAATAATATCTGCAATTCCATATTCAACAGCTTCTTCCGCTGAAAGATAAACATTGACCTTTTCGTTCAGAATCTTTTTGAGTTTCTTCTTTGACAATTTTGTGCTCTCAACCAAAGCATCAACATAATCATCCTGTAGTTGTTGGATTGCTTCAAGTTCATTTGTCAAATTAGGCAGTGAACCATGGTTACCAGCAACGACGTTATGTATCATGACACGACAGTTTTTTCCAATTCTTCGTTCTCCCTTGGTACCAGCAGCCAACAATAAAACACCAGCAGACATGACTTTACCTAAGCCAATAGTTTTAATAACAGTATCTTCCTTGACAATGTTCATCAAATCATAGAGAGCAAACATATCATCAGCACTGCCACCGTATGTTGAGATATAAAAATCAATTGGCTTTTTTCTTTTCTCATCTTTTTCAGCTTTGTTAACCTCATTAAGATAAATTAATAATTGTGTCAATTCAGCCGTCTTCTCTTGGTCAACATCTGAGAATAACCCAATAATTCGCAAGTCTAAATCGGTAAAGTTCTCAGCTATGTTATCAGCGTCTTTCAAGACCACTTTTCTATTTGAATCGCATTTCTGCATTTCAGAAGCAATAATTTTTTTTATGTTTTGTAATATTTTATTAAGCATGACTTTCTCCTATGATAAAAATGCTTTTCCAATTTCTTTATTTCTTTGAAGGAACACCATAGCTGTGTTCCAATCTTCAAACTCTACGGCATTACGAAAGTACTCAGGGTGAAGTGATAGAATCGTGGCTATACTTCTCTCTTTAAACAAAGTAATGTTATTTTCGTTCTCAATTTCAATTTTTTTGTAAACCTCATCGCTAGGTAGAATGCCGCAGTTTGCCAAGGTTTTTAACTTTTGCGAGCCAGCGTGAGAATATTCTTCAATACATTTGATTAGGATCGACAAACTGACAACATGCATAATTTTTAAAAGTATTATAGACACGCGCGCAGATTTAATAAAATAAAAAGTTCTACAAGTTACATAACCGAATATAAAAGTTAATAAATGTAAAGCATAATGTTCTATTCCCATCGGTACCTCAAAAAAAATAACCACCCTTTCAGATGGTTATTATATCAAACAAATTACTGTTTGTCAATCATTACTTGCTCGCAAGGCGATTAAAAATGCGCTCCGCAAGCTGATCAACAACTTGTTGCTTCTTGCTCTCTTGTTGAAGACGACGAGCGACTCGGCGGCTGACTTCATTAACAATGTCGTCTTCCTCACCTTCCATATAACGCATTCCGGGCTCTTCTTCGCCCGCAGCATCCATATCGTCATCGTCATCGAGTGCGGCTTCGTCTCCCAAGTCATCACCTCCTGCCGGGGCCTCCACATCGTCACCCATATCCATGTCCATGTCCATATCCATGTCGTCGTCACCAAGATCAGCTTCGCCGCCATCGTCCATCTCAACATCAACACCAATCAAATCAGCAAGTTGTTGGACAAGATCCATGAATTCTTCTTCTTTGTCTCCGCCAGCAGCGGGAGCATCATCCATACCCATGTCCATATCCATGTCCATGTCGCCGGCGTCATCAGAGACATCTACATCCATATCCATTTCCATGTCACCAGCAGGCTCTGCGGGTGCATCGTCTTCGGCGTCATCGAGGGCCATTTCCTCTTCTTCCTCTCCAAGAGGAACTTCCTCTTCCTCAATAGGGGGCGCCCATTCTTGTAGTCTCGCATCACCAACAGGTGTTAAATTTGCAAGCTTCATGAAGCTGCGAATTTCAGCCTCGGTTAAAAGTGTTTTACGAGCCATTGTAAATTCTCCTTAAAAATAAACTCAAACTTAAATAGTAGTCATTATTGATAAAAGACACAAAATGTTAATCAATCAGCTAAATCAGACTTTTTCATTTTCGACAAGGCCTTCATTTCAATTTGTTTGACTCGGGCAAATGAAATACCCAAGCGCTCAGCAGTTTGCCTTAGAGTTAGACTGCCATTCATAAATACAGTTATAAGGACACAATTAAATTCACTTGCATAATTGATAAAATGCCGGCACTCTTTTTTATCGCACGGCTTATTGGTAGCCATGCAGACCTTAGAGCACACTCTTAAGCCATCACCTCTCATAATTCAGGAAACTCCTGAGCTATCAAGTCAAAAACGTCTTCGACTTCTTCTTCATTTAGGCTAAAGTCAGATAATTTTTGTAGTCCAGTATTTATAAACTTTTTGTTTTTCTGAATTCTGCTCTTATTCAATTTTTTCTTCTTGCTGGCATAATCAGAAATAAAAGATACCATGTGTTCATCGTTATTATTTACAGCCTCGATGATAGCTTTAAAAAATTCTGATTGGGTCAATGAGTTGTGTTTTAAACGTATTATCAACTGGGCATGTTCATGGTCGGTAACATTGAATACTATTTTCTTCGGGGTTTTACCATAGTTGTTGAGAGTTTCAATCATTACCATTTCCTCGTATTAATATGTGTACGACTTTCACCTAGGCCGGCATTGGTTTGCCTAATAAAAGTGGCTTTTGCTTGCAACTGTTTAAGACTACGTGCCCCAGTATATGAAAAGCCGCTTCTGATGCCCCTCTCAAGATCCTCAAGAATTTTAACCACTGAGCCCCTAAAAGGCACCTGCGTCGATACACCTTCAAAAGACGAGTACTTACCTCTCCACTTCATTTGTGCTTCTTTGGAAGCCATGCCTCTGTAAGATTTATACTTAAAACCATCGCGCCCCTCAAAAACATCGCCGGGAGATTCAGTTGTCCCAGACAAAAGGGAGCCGCACATAACAGCATCAGCGCCTGCCGCGAGAGCCTTAACAATATCTCCAGAATTTCTTATACCACCATCTGCAATAATTGCAACATCACGATCTGTTTTCGCACATTCAAAAATAGTTTGTAGACCCGGTAAGCCATGACCAGTTTGAATTCTAGTAGAACAAATTGAGCCACCACCAATGTTACATCTAACTGAATCAGCACCCCAATCCGAAAGATCATTAACACCCTGCAGCGTTGCTACATTGCCGGCCATAATATGAAACTCTGAAGTTAGCTTCCTGAGATTCTCAAGTGCCTCCTTCATCATAATATGGTGGCCATGGGCTACATCGACGCACAAAAAATCAACGCCGGCAGCTAACAATGCTGTAGCGCGCTCCAAGTAATCACCAGAGATACCAACCGCCGCACCAAGCACCGGAGCTGTTGAGTTGACACTGTGTTCGTAAGCACTTACAACTTCAAGAACTTGTTCTTCAATTGTATTATAGCGATGTACAATTCCTGCACCTCCGAGTTTGTACATTGATGAGGCCATATGTCCACCGGTAATTGTGTCCATTGGGGATGAAAATATAGGTAATGATAACTCTAGACCATTGCCCAAATCGGTACCAATATCAATATCAGATCTTGATCTGATCTCAGAAAACTGTGGTTGGAGTAAAACATCATCATAAGTCAGAGCATCGTTGTGTAGGTTACTGTTCATTTTTATTAGTCTCCCTCTTTTTGCGCGATGTAGCTCTTTTTAACGCTCTTTTCATAGTAGCAGAGTTATCTTCATCTATCTTGATAGACCCTTGGGTCGGCTCTGATCGGGTAGCTGGCTGTTGCTCGCTGATTTGGACAGGCGATGCAGGCTGTGGCTTGGGAACAAAATGATTTTGTAAAGTTCCATATGCTTCTTCACACTCGGACAATGCTTTCGCATGTTTAATAATTTCACCGACATAATCAGTGTGATCTGAGATTCCCGCGGGGTTATTGATTAATATTTCGATAGCACCATAGTGCTCAAGTGCTTTGCCCTGAAGTTGAAGCAGGGCGGCTTCTAAATTTTTTAACGATGCCATTGTATCTCCTATTTATAGCGCTCAATAAATTTGATAATATCATCTTCATGATACCATGTTTCTCTGTCTGGTTTTTTGGGCTCTTTCAAGAATTTAACTTGTGTTTCAGCTCCATCAGTCTTAGCCAGACACATCGACGGTGTGCCTTCAAACCCATATTTTTTTTCAATGTACTCCCCACCGTCAGCCATGTTGAAAGCATAAAATTTAACGTCTTCGTAAACGTCAGGTAGTGATTTATAAAGAGGTGCTAAATTGTGACACAAATAACATTCCTCTCCATAGAATTTAATTACGACAGCATGCTGCTCTTGTACGATGCCATCGAGTATCATCTCCAAACTCTTTCGAGTAATTCTTGTAATTTTACTTTCTTGATCCATTTTTATCTAATATCTCCTTTGCTGCTTTAATACAATCTGGGCAGAATAATCTGACCATTTCCTGCCTAACAACGACAGACCATGATTCTATCATACCCTTATCTTTCTTGTCAAATTCTTTTTGACAAGCGCTGCACTGCTGAGGCATCTTATCAAACTGGGAAATTTTTTCCGTGAGATTTGCTGCCGTATTTTTATCTAAGTTCCTATTCAGTGCGCGGCGTTGCTTTCTGTTCATCGATTCATGGCTCCAAAGATCTGCTGTCTATTTGAGCCATCAAATACGACGACCGCAGACGGAAACGGAGCGGCATTCTCACTGTCGCCAAACTTTAGCCGACCCTTAACAAAGTATACCTCGTCTGCTTTCATGACATAATCGTGCCAATATTTGGTATCTGTGCGAGCGGGAATCAGCATTACAATTCTGGTCTCTTCGTTTCTAGAGTCTTGATATGCTTTTTTGATCCACTTGTCAATGCCGCGGCCATAAGGAGGATTGATAAAGCTAGTAAATCCAATCCAGCTTTTTGATAGCCCATCCTCAGCCTCGGTGAAGAAGTTCGCACACTTTGTATTTGTAGGATCAGCGCACGGGTCAAGATCGAATGGCCCAAAGCGCCAGTTAAGTTTGTCAAAAAATTCTTGGGGTGTGGCCCATTCGCCGGTCTTCGACGAGAACATTACGACTTGTGTGTTTTTATCCATTTTGTAATCTCTCCTTTTTTTGTTTTACGAATTCGATAAATTCAGATTTTCTCATAACATGTAGTTTTTTTGCCTTTATGCAAAATGTCTCAGGATGTTTATTAAAATTTGCAGCCGCGGCTGTATACATTTCAACAAGTTTCTGGCCTCGGGCACCATCCCAATGCGGGCCGGCAAGTACTAAAATAAAGTCTTCGCAATCAATACACTGGCCAGCATTATAGAGAGATGTACACCCTTTTTCATCAGCAGAGCCTGCCACTTGTTGGTATCTTAATTCCGCGGCGATTTTCAAAGATTTAATATTTAAATCCATTTCGGCCTTTTTTGTAGTAGAGTATAGCGATTGATACTTCAGCTTTGTTGACTCGACGCCCAGCAATTCCATTGCCTCGTGAGTCGAATATTCATTTAGCGAGCCAGTATAGTTTGCCGTGGCGCCTTGAGAATAAACATAATCGGAGCTAACAGTTTTATAGTCTTGCCTTTGTGTATTAATTGAACTCATTAGTTAACCATTTCCTCTGCTTGTGTAGCATCAACGTTTAATTCAGGAATTATAATAGACTCAAGATCTTCCATGTCCGCAATCTCAGGATTGATGCGTTGGCCATAATCATCGTCCATTAAATTAAGCAATACCCCTTGAAGTTCAAGGATTTCCTCCCTCTGTTCATCTTCAAGATACATCAGAGAAATGCACATGGTTGAAATTATTTGGAATGCCCTAGCAATAAGCTTAGGATCTGTAGTTTCATATAATGCTCTCTTGACCCATGGATATTCTGTATTCACATCTACATAAGCAATTGGATCACCGGCAGTATATCTGATATTGAAGGGTAGTCCGCGTGACGTCCACGCCTGTTCTTCGATTTTAAATTCAATATCTTGTCCACCATGTCTAATACTAGTTCCGCGATACTTAGAATTTTTACGGTTACTCGATTTTCTGTTACTTTTAGAAAAAATATCCTTCACCTTTGAAGCCTGTTTCTCTTCCTTGGTCTGCCTAGCTCGACCAAAATGTTCATTCGGTAATGCAACTTTCTCAATCATCTTTTTGATTTCATCGCGCGTGCCCTTAGTAGCTTCTTTGGCTGCTTGACGAGATTCTTGACCGAGCTTCTTGAGAAAAGGATTTATGACATATTTTAAGACATTATTCTTAAAATCATCGTCAATGATTACGCCCTTCTTTCCATAATCGGTTCTAATTGGGTGTTGACCAATTCCATCATCAATGAAAGAAATTTCAGCAAATACATTTCCAGCTGTACTAGAATGCTTCCAGAATGGCATACTTGCGATTTCACGACCGTTTCTAATAAAATAGGCACCTTGTCTAACTACGCCGCCGTGCCCGTACCCTAGATCTTCAAGACCCTCAATCGAACCCTTCTTTTGACCTGCTCGCAGCTTAGTGTGCGAAAGTCTAATTTTAATTGTGTGTCCAAGGGCAGTGTGTTCAACAAAAGCACCTTCCTTGTCGCCTATAAGCATTTCAGTTTTTTCGTGAGCCACACAAAGAGGATCACAATTATGGCTAATCTTTGTTTCGCGCTTAGCGCCCGTATAAATTTCAATTGGCAGGTAGGAACCAAGACGTGAACCCGGGTTTAGAACATGTCTGTAATTATGGGTCGTCTTCCTACGGAGTGTGTCCATCAAAGCGCCCTTGGTCGGGACAGTATCCAAAACATCGTCAATAATCACAACTGTGCCAGACTTTCTGCCCACATACTTCCTGAACAACTTGCGATCAGTCTCAGTCACTTCATCAGAATCGATAAAACTTGCCTTCCACTTGCCAGAACTGAGCACTTGGTTGTAATCCAATGTGGCACAAACAAGGTTAGTAATATCTGAAGTTGTGGTCAAGATCTTCAATCTTGTGCCCAAAGTTTGGACGGCTGCTTTCATACCCATACCAAAAACTCCAGTTGCTTCACTAGACTCGGTACGAGTGGCAGAGCGGCCCATAGAAAAAACATCACCACTTTCAATAAAATTGCGCTTAATGCCGGTAGCATTGTCGGCAACAATAATACTGGTAGTCTTCTTTTTTTGATCCCCCTTGATATCAATTTGAAGATATGGATTCTCGGCATCAGGATTATTCTCTAAATCCTTTCTTAAAGCATCCACACTGTTATCTACAAATTCAAAAATTGCCTGATAAATGTCGTAACCGGTACGACGTATAGCGTATAGCATATCGGGCGATGGTGTAATGTCAATTGACTTAGGCATCTTCTGTTTCTCCTGAAATAATTTCAAAGTTTTGAACAACTTCATCGATGTTAACCTTGCCCTTGAAAAGACGATACGCCTTAACAGCAGCGCGGATCTCATCTGTGTTCAGCCATCCATTGTTGCGGAACTCACTGCGTAGTTCTCGTTTTTGTTCTTGATAAGGTTCAATGCAATCCTCGATGGCCTTGAGTGATCGGATATATTCCTTAACATATTGTTGCTTTTGATTGTTTGATGTGGCCACGGGCCCTCCTTTGTTTTACTTAAATAATATAGCAGCATAAGGTTTGGTTGTCAAGCAATTATTCTACGTTAACCTTAAAAACTTGATATATAAAATTTTTCATCAACCTTTCTTTATCTTCTTCAGTTTCACATTCAGCAAATTTGTAATTGTAAGTAATCATTTCGCTTTCAATTTCAGAATTGATCTCTTGAATCTTAGATTTCATCCAGCGAGTTTGTTGCTTATAATTTTTAGGTGTTCTGACACCAAACCTTTCGGACAGGTCTAGAAGAAAATAATATCTTTGCTCTTTCAAAGCTTTTTGCGCCTCTTTAAATAACTCAAGGCGCTCTTTCTTCTCATCGTCAGATAGATTTTGCAGCCGATCAGGATGGAGGTATAACGCAATTTGTTTAAAAAGTTTAGCAAATGCATCTGATAACTCTCTTCCATCTTTTACCAAAATTTCTTCATCAGTGACTGGCTCCGGTGTATCATGGTAAACGACTAACGCTCCTGTCTCGTCTATCTCAGTGTCGGGAAGTGAAAGTTTCTCTTGTTTTCTTTCTTCAATCTTTATAGACTGAGCAGCCAAAAGATTCTTATTTAAATCAACCAAGTCCACTTCCTTTAGCCTACAAAAATCTTCCAAGTAAAGTTGAAATTCCTGAGCATGAGATTCGTTAATGTCCTTGATAAATTCAAGTTCACTGTGTTTGAATCTAAGTTCATTCAAAGTTCTTTTCCATTTTAATAAATTGGATGCACGCACGACATTTACTCCGTGCTGTAATTAGCTCACCCAAGTAGTTTAAATGTCTTTCCGACCGCATAAGTTGAGAAACCCCACTGTTCGTCGTATTTAAGTTTAGCCATGTAAGGTCTATTGACGAAAATCTTGTCTTTTTCTGGCTTGATACCCCAGCACCTAATCTTCTCTGTCTCATTGTTGGAGTCAATAACTTCAACAATCCAATAAGCCTTGCCATTCTTTGTCTTCTTGGGGATGATCTTGCGTGGTATAAACCAACAAACACACAAATCCGGATCAAACTCTGAGATAGGCGGAATAAATTTTTCGCGCAGCCGAGTAATCGTATCAGTGCTAATAACTAAGTTCATCGGAAAGACACCGGTCAATTCAGTTTTAAAGTGGATAATCTCTTCTTCACTAAAGTCTCCTTCAGCGCCATAGATATCAATGTTCTCAGCAAACTTCTTTTTGTTCTTAGGCCTGTCAACAACCGCGGCAGACCAGAAATGTTTGCGACCCGAGAAACGTTCGTCAACCAAATTATCCATGGCGCCGGCACGACACAGAGCATCTAGCGCCTTTTTGTTCAGCTTTGAATAAGTTATTTCCTCACGGAAGAGCAAGTCTTCAATATCGTTAAACGGACGATGATCAAGAATCTGTTCAAGTGCCGAATCTCCAAAACCCTTGATTGACGTTAAAGGTTGAATAAGCGTGGAGTTATCTTCGGCAATTTCCCAAACACGCCCAGACTTGTTAACATCAACCGGTGCAATTGAATACCCTAAAGACTTAGCAATATTAATTGCCTTCTCCTTGCGTGTCTCAGGCTCCTTGTCAAGGAACGCTGCCACCCACTCTGCTTCATAATAATTCAAAAGCCACGCACATTGATACGAGATCACGCTGTATGAAACAGCATGCGACTTGTTAAAACCATATCCAGAAAAGTATTCGAACTTATCCCACAGTGCCTGTGCTTCATCTCTACCAATATTCTTGGATACACACCCAGTGATAAATTTATCGTGCAGTCTACCCTTGACGCTGTTCTTGCCTGTTCCTTTCTTTGTCAACACCTTACGAAGCATGTTACCTTCATCAAGTGTCAGACCGCCAAGCTTGTGTGCAAGGAGAGCGATTTGTTCTTGGAAGATTAGAAAGCCAAATGTTTCTTCTGTGATCTCTCTCGCTTCGTCAGAAAGATATTTGATGTAGTGTGGGTGATTCTTGGCTTCAACGTAATCAGCATCTACACCAGCAGACAGAGGGCCCGGCCGAAAGATTGAAGTAATAGCAGAAACATCAATAATGTTACGAGGCTTCACGCGGGTGCAGAAACCTTGTGCACCGGATTCTGTAAACTGAAAGACCCCTGCCCATTTACCGGTATGGAAAATGTTTTCATACACCGCCTGATCTTCAAGATTGATCACATCAGGATGAAGATGTTCATTATAATAATCCCTGACTTGTGAGAAGGTCGGTTCTTCCACGCCATGATGACGGCGTAAAATATGTTGAATACATACCTCCATCATCTTCAGCGTTGAAAGTCCAAGCAGATCAAACTTAATGAATCCCATTGGTTCAAGGTGGCGAACGTTCTGGCCTTCGGCCCACGGAGTCTGACGGACACCACCTGAGTTGATCAGTGGCATGCTCTTATCTAAGTCTTCCGCGATAACGACTCCGCCGGCGTGTCGAGAACACGAACGTACCTGACCGACCAGCCCCTCAACGTGCGTCTTAACTTGTGGATATTTAGCTAAGTATAATTGTAGGGTAGGCGAGAACTCCATTACCTCTTCCCACGTTGGCACGTAAACACCTGCCTTGATTCCATGCTTTCGTTTTGCCTCTGGTGTCGCCTCACGGATCATGATAGATGTAACTGTGTTGGCCTCGGTGAATGGGATATTATACAGCTTCGAAATATCTTTAATCAAAGATTTGAGTTGCAATGTATTCCAGTTAGAAATTGGTGCGACCATGTTCTCACCCCACATTTCCACAAGCTTTTCTTTCAAGAGCATCGGGTCTGACACATCATAGTCAATATCAGGATAGTCTGTTGCATCAGAACGAAGGAAGCGTGAGAACAGAAGACCGTGTTTGATGGGGTCAATCTGCGTAATACCTAGAGCGTAGGCAACGAGTGAGCCAGCAGCAGAGCCGCGGCCCGGGCCAGCAAGCATCATCTTGTCAGTAACATCAACGATAGCTTTCATGGTCAAGAAATACTTTGAGAAACCACGATCATCAATAACATTAAGTTCGCTCTTAAGCCTATCAGTGTATTCCTTGCTTGTGTGCAGCCCTCTGTCCTTAAGACCCTCAAGCGCAAAATTTACCAAGGCCTGAGTAGCCGTGAAGCCGGCTGGGACGACAAATTCAGGTAGACGTACAGTATTGTCAGGCAAGAAGCTTTCAATACGGTCAAAAGCGATACGGTGTGTTTCTTCAATACTCTCCAAAATTAATTCATCATCGTATTCAAAACCTTGCTCTTGGGAATATTGTTTGTAACTTTCCCAAATTTGATCTCCGTTCTTAGGGTACAACTCATAGCCAATCTCTTCAACCCCGTCTGGTAATTCGGACTCTCCTTCAGCCCAAGAGGGTGTACCTTTGCCGAGCCAGCCTAGGCGCTTGTAGAGTTCGCGATCCTTCCAAGCATCAGGGTTTGGATAGTGGCTATCAGCAGTGGTGACTAGAGAAACACCAAACTCTTTTGCCACTTGGATTACATACTGGTTGAGTTCATGTTGCTCTTTTATGTTGTTCCATTGGATCTCGGCATACCAGCGATCACCAAAAATGTCGACCATACGTCTTGTTGATTCACGCATAGCTTCAAGCACCGCTTCGGTTCCTTCTTCACGGTTTTCCCAGTAGTTACCAGCATACACCCCACCAAGACAAGCAGAGGAAGCAATGATGCCCTCGTTGTACTTCTTAAGTAGCGCGTAGTCGATACGTGGGTAGCGATAGAAATTCTCTGGTTGGTATGATTCTGATACTAATTTAAATAGATTGTTAAGCCCTGTTTGATTCTGGACAAGCAATACAAGGTGTCGGCGGCGCTTGAGAATACCTTGAATTTTCTTGCTGTCGCCTTCGTCTTCAACAGTAGCACCAGACTGGGCATCTTTTTTAATTGCGCGGGCCTTCTTCTTATCTGCCATGGCTTGATTATATGCGTCATGCCATTCAGCGATAGAAGGTGTAAAGTATGCTTCGCAGCCAAAGATTGGCTTGAACTCCTTGCCCTCAGACTGCATCTTTTTAGCATGCAGAACTTGATATGCAAGCCCATTCATGTTGCCGTGGTCAGTCAATGCTAGCGCATCACACCCATTTTGATAAGCAAAATCCATATGATCTTGCGGAAACCCAATTGCATCGAAAATGGAACCAGCAACTGAGTGGGCGTGAAGCCCAACAAATTTAATCTTAGAATCAACACGATTCATTCTTCACCCTCCTGAGTATTATATAGTATAGTGTGTTTATGGGTCGCTGTCAAGTTGTCAGAAGGCTTTTGTATAAAGTTTTCGCTAGATAAGTATTGCCTATAACCATCCCAGTCACCAATATCCCAGAACCACTCCAAAGGTACAACGTGACAATTGTTTTCTGAAACTTGGGAGAAAACTTTACTGATATTAAACTTGCGTGCTGACCAGCGCTGGTCTATCGGCAACTTACGAGACGGATATTTCTCACCCTCTAATAAATCTTCGTAAGTATGTGTTGTTTCTTTGTTTACAAAGCGTCGACAATTTTTAAAGTCTTCGCCAAACATTGTGAAAGGCAAATGCCGGTTGTTTTTAATTGTCTGTCCATCGTACGATAAGAAGAAATTATTCTCATGATGTGATATAAGTTGTCTATTCTCACGTAAAGAGTAAATGTTGAAAACAGAATGTGGAAATGTCACATAATATTTTTCAGGCACAATCCACTTAGAAAGACGTGAAGCGACATACCACGCTGAATACATGCCATAAAGAGCGGACCAGCCATATGAATCGCGTCGGTCGCGGTCTTTAGGGTGAACAGGTACATAATAAATTGGTATTTCTTTTCTTTTGTCCTTGTAAAATTTATCCTTTCTGTAATAGTAAACTGGATCATATACCCAATCACCCAAAGTTTTTCTGATTATTGGAGCCATATCATCATTGGCCACAATCCATATCGTTTGGCACCCTGCTATAGCACATTCAAAAACTGATTTTTGAATCATGGAAAATTGTTGATCAACAGGTAATAAACACCATGGATATTCCATGCCAAATGTATCATCAAAATTAGCTATTGGCACAATGCCTGCAAGATGCAAATGTTTGCTCACAAGTACCTCAAATATTTTTGATAATGTAAGCACGATGTTTTAAGATTGTTGAATTCTCTATCCGTAATTGCTGGTGTATAAAAATTCTTTTGTCTCCCGATCGTTGATGTTTTAAAATTATAATGCTTGGGTTTGCCATTTGGTCCATAGCTGCTCAATAAACCTTTCATTCCTCGTGCCTCCATCTCTTTGATAACTTTGAACTTAGCCATTGTTTCCGAAAATTCAAAATCATCTATTAATTCTTTATCAATGTAGGAAACAGCACACGCATCTTTAACTTTGGTATTGCCACAAATTCTATCAGATGGATAAAACCATATTTCATCGACAAAATTATCATTGGTTTTTATGTAATCAATTTCGTGTTTTCCACCACTATTAAATGCAATCCAATCGTAACAAATTAATTTATTAGTTTTATTTGTAGCAGTAAAATCATGTTTACGTTTGTAACGGACTTCTGCAATTTTAGAATACTCATTAAAACATGTAATAATACCATGATCATATCTGATGCTCTTACAGATATTGATAACTGGTGTTAGTCCGCTGAGGGAAAGCAAAAAAATTAATCTTTCCCACAGTAATTGCTCAGGTACGCCAACCTTCATGTCACCGTTAAATGTTGCCAATGTTTTAGGTTCAACCGAAAGTTTCAAAAATGATAGATCTAAGTTATAATCTAAAAAATCAAATCTAAAAGGCTTATCTAAATTAGAAAAAAATATGGGGTATCGATTATTGAAAGCATATGTTACAGCTTGCAACGAACTGCCAACTACAATATCTGTGTATTCATAGACCATGCTTAATTATACATCATGGCAGTGATATTGTCAAGTTTCTTCTTTTATTTCATCAAGAAGCGTTTTTATGTCTAAGCCAGCGCAATCAATTTTTCTTTTACTAACATGGTAGTGACTAACAAAGCCCTCAAACTTACCATAGGCCACATTTTGTTGATAATAATTTGATGTTTTATCAAATTGGTTTAATGGTGTTTGATAAGGTATTCCAGTTGCATTGTGTATGGCTTTCCAAAGTGCCTTTAATGCTTTAATTTGCTCAGTGTAGAAGCCAGTAAACGGACCAAGCTCATTTCCATTAACGAAAGCCTTGTCAATTATTGGTCTTTCGCCAAAACCGTTCTTGACATACCACGACTGATACTTAGGATAATACGCGTTGGTTATCTCAACTCCAATCGAAGGTCTATTGGTTCGCTCTGAGCCGGCATGCCATGCTGCATGCTGCAGATCTAATGTCTGATAAATAGTGCCGTCATTATCAATCAAAAAGTGAACAGATATTCCTCTTTTATCTAAAACTCTTTGGCACGATTTTGAGCTTAGACACACATCCCAATGATTTACAAAATAACGAATCTTACGCTTAGGCCGGCCTGTGTAATCATAGTACGTACCTTTCTTGGCTTTTAGTCCTTTTGGCTCAGACCAAAGCACAACTTTATCCCAATCAATCTGAGTAAAATTGCCATTGAATACGATATAATTCGAATACTGTGCTTTGTCAGGGGTGTGATTGTCAATCTGTTCTTGGCGTTTTGTCCAAAGACGACGAAAAGTCGTCGGCCCGCACAAGCCATCAGCAATGAGGCCTAACGAACGTTGAAATATTTTAATTGCTCTTGAAAGCTTGTCGTCAAAATATTTCTCACCAAACCAAGACGGATCCCATCCTAACTTAGCCGCAGAGGCCTCGTTGTAAAAGTTTTTGTCCATTCATTTTGTGTCCTATTAAATAATACCCACAATATAATTATCTTGTATAATAGAATATGTCGAGTTATTAACAGTAATTTCTTCAATCATGCTGTTATCGACAATCACGACACTACCCTCGACGAGGCTAAATCTAACATCTTCGGCCCAATCAAGAACCTCAAGCATAACATATCTTTCCTCTGTGGGCTTGAAGTCATCGGGCAACAAAATGCCCATAGGGCTCTCATTTTCAATTTTTGGCGCTCTATTCTTAATAAGAATATGTCTGTTTACTGGCTTAAACACGGGCAATCTCCTTTAGTAATAATTTTTCGTGATTTTTGTAATTATTTTCTGATAAAAAAACGTTGGTTCTAGCATCACATTTGTGACACACCAATGAAACACAGACATTATCGCCAGCAGTTGCTTTGATATTTCCAGTTGGCTTCCAGCGGCAAAGTTTCGTGTCTCTTAGTTTACAATTAATAAGTAGTTCACGTTTTTCTAGTAAGTGATTAAAATCTTTCAAGTTTCCTCCTAAATGGTACAAGACTCGCCGTCACAGAACTTGGTGCCCGCGCCTGACACATCATCAAACCTTGTAACAGGAGTGATCATAGCAGCCAATGCTTCATATTGTTCTTTCGTAATCGGCTCATAAGGTGCTTGTTCGTAGCCCGTTTCTTCATACTTCAAAAACGACACAGCCTTAAGACGCGTCTCATACATCTCAAGAGCATCTTTAATTTGAGATGCTTCATGAGGCTTAAACGTAACTGTAACGGAAACAGAATTGTCCGCCCAATAATGTTGGTATTGAGCAGCAATTTCTAATTGCTCCCACATGCTTATTTCTTTCTTTCCTTTCATGAAATATGGCTCTTTAACAGGGAATTCCACGCACAATGTATTAGGCGTGTATTTGTCTTCTTCAATATTATACCCTGCTTCTCGTAATTTGTCAATCATTTTACTGTCTTTTGAGAACCTAATTCGTCTAATATAATATTCATCTTCTGGAAAATGAATACCCGGTGTTGATCCGTTAAGCAAAGACACCGTACCTGATGGCTTGATTGACGTCATGCGTACAGATTTAGGGATACAGAGCCAGTCAGAGTAATCTTCATCCAAGCTCTTAACATGCTCATATGCGTTATCGCACCAGTTCAAAATCTCTCTACGGCCATGTTTATTAAAGGCCTGCACAACCCCTGATTGAGAAAGACCAATACGACGATTTTTGAGCATTTTTGCATTCGTTTCAGGCCAGTGCGTATTAGAAAGTGTAACAGTCTTGCCATAAAGGTATGCGATCTTTAAAGTTTTAAGATAGTCGTCGTATGTCTCATGTTTGGCAGGGAATGTCTCAACAAGACAGCACAATTCGGCGTCTTCAAGTTGCTGCTCAACACAAGGATTAAAACCCATAACACTTTTATCATCGTCTCTAGGTTCATCAGCCATCCGACCTCGGGTTCGAGCATTGTCTAGCCAGATATAGCCGGGCTCTCCATTCTTTTGTGATTGATTAGCATGCCAAGTATAGTCCATGCCTACGAGCGCATGAAAAGAGTTGTTTGAGCCCCACCGATGATGATACAATTTCTCTTGATCATTTTTCATTTCAAGATAGTGAATGTCATCGTGAGAACCCATGGCGAGTGCTGCAGATCTTCTGACATTACCAGACACAACACAGCGACCAATTAAATTTTCAGTATCTACAATATCAACAGATGTAATTTTTTGGCCTATTCTGCTGTCGTAAAGCTCTCTCAAATTTTCATGCAATTCAATTAATGGCTGCGGACCTGATGATGTGCCTCCGAACCCTTTTATAGGGGCGCCGTATTCCCTAATTAAGGAGTAATCAAACTTCGGTACTTGCGTACCAAAAAAGTAACCATCTAAAAGAATTTTAACTGATTCAACCCAACCCTCGCGTGAATCTTGTACAAGATGAACGTCATTTGTAAATTGTGGCTCAGCGATTGTCACAGTGTCAGCGCCTAGTGTGTCAAACCCAACACCAATGCCAACCATGAGTGCATCCATAATCCATGCAAACAAATAACCACCCTTGGTCGATAACTCTTTGGTTGATCGAAAAGCACAATTGAACAACCCAGCCGCTGTGCGCTCTTCAATGAACTTGGTGCCCATCATCCACAGCCCGCGGCCGGGTGGGGTCCATTTAAGGTTGAACAATCGATCGTAAGCATCTTTAGCTGTTTTTTGTGCTTTATTATCATTCCACTCAAGACCAAGTTGAAATACATGCTGCTTCTGCATATTAAACATGCCCTCAATGACCCTACGACAAGTATGAAACCATTCTTCAGAACCTTGTGCATCGGGCTCGAATTCGTTTAAACGTCGAGAGTAAGTACGCTTGAAAGTGACATATCCTAGCGGTCCCCATGGCACTTCTTTGTCTCTATATTGGTCGATAAAGTTGTCTGATAATTTAAATTTTCTGATTGTTTCGATTGTTCTCATTGATATTATTTCCTTTTAGTTCTGAACTTCTCATAGCGGCTTTGCAAAATGTCTCTTTGTTCCTTAGCCGTGACAGGAACGGGATTCATAGGTAGTTTTGAATTTGGTATAACGCTTGTAACTTTTGGCAACATTTTAATACAAACATTTGAAGTATCCATGAATATATCATAAATAATACCATCGGGACCGTTTCGATTCTTTGCAATGAACATTTTTCCTTGATTTTTTTGTTTATCCTCAATGGTACGCGATATAGTGCAAATAAAATCAGCAACAAAACATTTATTAAATGCCTCAGAAATCTGTTCCATCGTGATCACTTCGGCGTTAAGACCAGATCGGTTGGTTTGGGAAGCTGTCCAAACTGGGCACTCAAACTCTTGCGATATTGCTCTCAACTCTTCATAAATTGATTCGAGTTCGTTTCTCTTTTCTTTTCTGACCACAACTGGCTTCAACAAATCAGCATAATCAACAACAATCATCCCCGGTTTTATCCCACGTTTTTGAAGCTTTGCCAAGTGTGTCTTTATTGTATTAGTTGACGCAGACTTTGTAGGATATTCTTTAACAATTAGCTTACCTTCAATATCCTTGACAACATCATAAATTTCATTCTTAAAAGTTTTCAAATCTGACAATGGAAAGCCGGTTATACAACTGTCATATCTTGACGCCACAACCGTATCTTGCAATTCCAAAGTGTAATGTACAATAGTCTTGTTTTCTTTGAGTGCTTGCGCGCCAAGATGAACCAAAACCATTGATTTGCCGGCGCCTGTTGGTGCGATCACAACGCCAAGTTCACTTTTGCCTAGACCACCGCTTGAGATACTATCAATGTCAGCCCAGCCTGTAGTTACAGGATTGCGAAATTTGGGTATGAATCTTTCTTCAAAGTCCGCCAAATAATCGTAACCAAAATTATTATCTGAGCCAAGTTTAAGAGCATCATTTATTACCTTGGATATTTCATCAAAAGAACAAGACTGTAGCAAATTGACAGATTCAATCATTGCCTCTTTCAATTTTTGCTTTCTGCAAAACTCTAATGATACTTCTTTAATATAAGAGGTGTCTGTAACTTCGTGAATATCAATCTTATCACAATACGACATTAATTGATTGTAAGCAACTTCATCCTCATTTTCAAATTCAGTCTTAAAAATAGTAATCAACGCTTCACGAGATGGATGCGTACCATACTTGTTTCTATACTTAATAAGTTTACCAACAAACATCTTGAGATATTCTAATTCAAGAAAGTTAATATCTAAAACTTCTGTTATTTGATCAGCAAAGCTGCGATCTTCTAAGATAAGCTGCACAAGGCCTTCTTGGAAGGCTTTACCATAACGGCCAAAATCAATTTTCTCAGTCTGCATTGGCCCCTCGGTATGCGGTATTAATTATAACACAACATGATGTAAAGTCAAATATAAATGTCTTTAATTCAACTAGCAATGTCAACACCAATGCTAGCAATTCTGTTTAAGTTTGTCTTAAGTTCTTCCCAATTTAATTCACCAAAACCATCTTCCATCATCATGCCTAAAATCGATGTTTTGTTGAAATTAAAATCAAAATTTTCTATTGACTCTTTAACAAAAATCTTTGATTGAACAGACATTTGTGGAGCATAAAGTTGCATCATTTTATAATTGTGTTCAATAAGCTCTTTGTTGTCAATAATATTGGAATAAACTTTTAATTTACTGTCCTCAAGTTGTTCCTCACAGTGGCCAATAATATCGTCAATAGTAAACGTTTTTTCTTCTGAGAGAAACTGTAGTCTCTTACCAACCGTGCCAAAACCAACCCCTCTTACACCGGGCAAGTTATCAGATGCATCACCGATGATAGCCCTTGCGAGCGCCATGTTTGTTGGGTGTACGCCTGTTTGTTCAACAATTCTGTTAGTGTTCAATAGCTCATCTTTCGTAGGGCGCCATAACACTGTCTCTTCGTCGCAAAGCTGCATAAAGTCTTTGTCGTTAGACACAATAATTTTTTGCCAGCCATCATAGTGTGGCATGTTGCACACATACGAAATCACATCATCGGCTTCCACTTGCTCGATCATAGTCTGAATGATAGGCATTTCATTCAGATATTCAATAAGACGGCTTTGTTGCCAGATCTTGTTTTGAATTTCTTCATCATCAGTGAGGTTATGAAACGCTCGATTCAAACGAATAGGCTTGCGACCTTGCTTATAGTTCTTATCGATTGTTTTTCTCTTTCGTGAGCCATCAGGTCCATCCCAAGCGATAATAATATTGTCAGGCTTTGTGGTGCGAACCAATTTTTGTAAAATTTTCAGAGACCCCTTCAGTCCTCCAATTGGCTGGCCATGGCGTGACAAACTTGGATCAACAATATAAGCTCTAAGATACATATTTAATGCATCAATGACAAGCACTCTCTTTTTTTCATTCTTCATGTTCATAATTAATTAACTCGTAAATGTTGCCCCAAGGATCACTTTTGTATACAGATCTGGAGCCGTCTCTGTGTGTTTTTACTTTGCCCTCGATGTCGTCAAAGTTGTCGACCTCAAAAGCAAAATGTCGTGGATGTTGACCTTTTTTAACAAAAGCCATTTTAATATTTTCAAACTCAATAAACGCCCATGTCTCATCAGCATACAGCAACTCAGCATTAAAATTAAACTCATACCATTTCGCGGCTAACTTAGGCTCATCAACCACTAGAGCAATATGATCAATCTTCGTCATCTTCCAAATCCAATAATTTATTTTCTAATTCCTGAATTTCGGACATAATATACCCAAGCATACGAAGATTACCATTACGCTGATAGTGCATGGCATCGGTTTGCAGCCTTTGAATATCTTTTCTAATCTTATTAGTTTTTCTATTTTTAAAATAGTCAATAATAAATTTCATTTCTTTTTCCTCGGTAAATATGGTCTGATACCAAATGCAAAAATGTAATAACCAGTATCAAAAACGATTCTGACAACCGGTAGACGTGAGAACCAAACAGATTTACGAAACCCCATTTTTTCATACATCAAGCGGAATGTTTCGGGCCCCTTGGTGGCCTTTGAGTTAAACCAGCCAATCATTTCTTTTTCAAAGTCTTTGATATTACCATCAAACTCATCAGCACTAATGTCAATAAATTCAATGCCGCAGGCCTCCGCTCGGTCACGAATGGCCGCAATCTCTAGAGAACAAACATAACAACTCTCATCATAATAAACTTTATCAGACATTACACATCCAAATTATCAATTATATAGAGCGAATAAAAAAAGCCAACCACAATAAATGCGACAACGCCGTTCACAATAACTTGGTAGTATTCCATTATGCAACCCTCCTTTTGTTTAATATATCACGATACTGAAGTAATGCAAGCTCTTTATGCTTCGCCTCAATCATAATGTCAAATTCATTTCCGTAATCGTTTAGTGTATTGTAAACCAGATCGGAGTGTGCTTGTGGCTTAATCTTTGGATTACCGTGCTCAAGTGAGCGAGACTCAGCATAGTGAACCACTGGCTTAATATCGCCCCATGTAGACAAAGCAAGCTCAAGTGCTTCCTGCTCAGTCTGTCCACCGGGATGTAGCATGTGATGGTGATAGTCAAACACAATAGGGATGCCAATGCGTTTGTAAACACCTTCGTACAATTCAAGCGTTGAGTATAGAGATGTTTTGTCATCATTCTCGACTGTCAAGCGTGAACGCACATTCTCAGGCAAACGCTCAAAGTTACGACAGAAGTTGTCAAGTGCAAATGGCTTATCACCATACGCAGCGCCGACGTGAATGTTAAGCTTGGCATACGGTGTGCGTGGCAATCCAATAAGATCAAATAGGTCAGCGTGTACGGACAAATCAGTCTTAGTCAATTCAAACACTCGCTCCTTTGGTGATGCTAGCTTGTTAAACGGCCCGGGATGCGCTGTGAGGCGCATTCCATGCTTGCGGGCAAAGTTACCTGCCTTGAGGCACGCAGCGTGTACAGCGCCAAAATTAGGCAGTTCTTCAAGCTTGTATTCGGAAGCCCACGGAATAATATCGGATGAAAGCCGATAAAAGTAAATATCATTCTCAAGATTCCACTCAAGAATAGTATGTAGATCACGTAGATTATGAAGCGCTAGCTCCGCGGCATACTCGATGCCGCGGTCTAGAAATGTTCGCTTGATCATACTACGATTAGTTGTGATGCGCTGCGATTTTGGCAGCGATGAAAAGCCCATATTGATACAGGCATAGCCCAATTCATTAGACATGTAAAAACCCCTCAGTTATGTTATTATTATAAGTTAGTTAAAAGCACTTGTCAAGTATTATTCTTCGTCTTCATCATAATAGTCAGCCGCATTACCCTGTCTATTATCAAATTTCTGAATAACCTCAACGTCCATAAGTTCAAGAATCTTAGCTCTGAACTCATCATCACCCTTCACTAATTCAGTCCACTTAGATGGCTGAAACTTCTTAGTGTAGTCTCCCATCGTTAGTGTGTACCACGAACCAGCGGACTGCATTTGTTTTGATCCCTTAACAGCATCAAACCATGACTCTTGATCTTGGATACCAATTTCTTCAGTACCCCACAAAATACGGAATGTGCAGTTTCTACCCTCGGTGCCAAACCTTGACTTTTCAAGCTTTACCTTAACCTCAGAGCCGATCTTGAACCCCTTCTCATCAAGGACTGCTGCAGCCTTAGACTTTCTGCCGGTGAGCCAAATGCGCAATGAATAAGAGTAGTGCATTGCTTTGCCACCGGGTGTAATATATGGTGTGGTCATCGCAATTTGTCTTGCCATCGGACCTTGTGGGATATTGGTCTTCAATTGATTGAGAACAATAAATGTTGCCTTTTGATCTGCAATCGGGATTACAAGCTTTGACATACCCTTGGCCAAGATACGAGCCTTGGTTGCAACTGTTGACTGTGGGTTGAAATCACCCTCAACATCTGAGATAGACGGGGTAAACGCCAATGAATCCCAGATTAAGACTAATTGTTCATCTGATGCTCCCAGTAACTCTTCGATAGTCTCAAGAACAAACTCAACTGATTGTGCTTGCACATACATCAATCGTTCAAGATCACAACCTGTCCTTTCTAAGAACGTGGGATCAATAGCTGATTCAGAATCAAAGTAGACAACAAGCTTGCCTTGCTTCTGTGCATTAGCAGCAATTTGTGCTGCCATGTAAGACTTACCGGTTGATTGAAGTCCGGCAATCTCTGTAATTTTACCAACAGGGATACCGGCTAATTGACCCTTGCAAATAATAGAATCAAGCCATCGTGAGCCTGTTGGGATCCACTCTTTAACAGATGTGGGATTGTCGGTGGTAAGATCGTGTGCCACCTCACGGCCAGCTTTTTTATTTACTAGCTTCATTAGATCGTGCATAGATACACGACCAGCCTTGGCTTTAGCCATATAACCTCCTGATTGGTTACATATATAATAACACTATAACATTAAGCTGTCAAGGAAGAATGATCGGTTTTATAGTGGTAATATCTTATCTACTGCGACAGCATCGATGTCCTCTGTACCAGTACCAAACTGGATTCCGCTAGCCGTGCCGCTCGACCAAGTTTCTCCGTCATCATTACTAAATGACATTCTACCATCGTCATGTGAGACAACCCAATTACCATCTCCATCTGAAGTAACAGAGCGTGCAGACCCGTGGGAAAGAACATTATTTAACTTAGTGAAATTAGCGCCGCTGTCAACACTACGTGCAACATCATTACTATTGACTACAATGACCGTAGATTCAGAGGCTGATCCGGTAGAAACTGAAGCAAACATGGCTCTAGCGACGTCACCAATATTGAGATCCGCCGAGTCCGTCCAGCTTCCAGAACTGGCAGAGGCAGCAACCCCCACCTTTTCAGCTACATTACTGCCCCCAACATCGGTTCTAAATACATACCACTTGTTGTTCGAGTAAGCTGCTTCGTGGATAATAGAGCCATCGGCAAAGTCTTTAAGCATGAACCAATTAACACCATGATCGGTTGAAGCATAAACTTTAGCACTCTGGCCGAAGATCCAATTATTACCACCATCTGTAGCCAATGATGTGATGTTGGTGTTTGATAACCCTAAGCCTGACACGTCAACAGAATTCCAAGTAGCGCCGTCTGTCGAGGTTAGAATGTCGTCCTCCGAAGTTGACCCAATTGCAATCCACTTATCATTTGCCCACTTGACATTGTAGCGCCTACCAGTCACGTTGACATTATTCCAAGCAGAACTATCGGTAATATCGTCTGTGTAGGCCAACTCAAGATTATTGTTTGATGTTGTTCGAACCCAACGATTATTTCCACTACCATCCTCTCCATAGCCAAGATCGGTGTGATCGTTGGCAGATGCATCAGCGGGCGATCTGTATCCAGTCCAAGTCGTTGGTTCGCTGCCGGTGGCATAACCTACGGCACCATCAGCACCGACAACACCCCATGTAGGAGGCGCGGAAGATGTAATTACTTCCAACCAGTGATTCATTTGAAATTTGTAAGTCATTCATGACACCTCCATCGCTAAATTTATATAGTAAGGCGGCAGACTTTTCACCGGTCTGCCAGCGGCTCTTAGACTACTCGGTAGTCGTTTCTGTAGTGGTGGTTCCATCACCCGTTGTCTCTGTTGTAGTTCCATCGGTGCCAGTAGTACCGGTGGTGGAGTCGTCCGTGGTCTCAGTCGAGGATGCCGGCAATGCCGTGGTTGTTTCCTCGGTCGTAGCCGCAGGTGCTGCGTCGGGTGGCTCAACTGAGCATGTACCGTAGGTAGTAGCTACAACTAGCACGCCGCCAACAACACTTACTTGAACTTTCCATTTAGCCCATACGGACTTGATCCAATCTAACATAATATATCTCCTTGTATGTTATTGAAAAAGGGCGCCCTATTGTAACCGGGGCGTATCGGCTTTCATCTGTCAACCGGCCATTAATTCATCAAATGCCTTGTCAACATCGCTGGCTTCCTTCTTGCCATAGGCCTCGGTTTGATTTGAGCGCGCTTCCGCAGAAGTATTACCAGAAAGCTGCTCATCGAGGATGGCATCAACTTGTTCAGGCGTGAGGCGCTCGAACAAAGTGTCAAAATCGGGCATATTTTGAAGAAGCCCGGGGATTGCATCGGGATCACTTAGGAGGGGGCTAGTGTTCCGACGCATCTTTAAGTTGGTTTGAGGATACGCACCGGGACGTGTGGGTTTCGTATAAGTTAATGTAATATCTGTTCCTTCAACAGAATCTGTGATATCACCGTACTCTGGATCTAAAATATAGCCCAAAAGCAACTCATACGCGGTCTTTCCGTAACCATAGACCTTAACACCTTCGTCCTCACGGCCGCGTACCACAACCGGAGAGAAGTAACGTTGACGAACAAAAAGTGACTTTGCCAGCTTCTTGCTTTCCTCATCGTTATTCTCAGTGCCCTCGCGCCACAAAGATGACGCGAAATCGCATACAGGGCAGCGCTCACCGAAGTTGCGCTTGGGGCAAAGCACACCACCCTTATGATCACCCACATTATAGTGGAAGAACATCTCCTTCAACGGATCGCCATCAGCAGTTGGTACGATCCGAATATCTTGATCGCCTTCATCTGGCTTGAACCAGACAGACGGCCCTCTATCACCATTTCCTTCACCACGAAGGGAAGCAAGTTTTTGCCTCATTAGTTCCATATTGATTGACATTAGTATTTTCTCCTATTTGTTGTTATAAAGTATACTGTGCGTTCCACAGCATCTAATGTATCACTCTTGTTCTAGCTTGTCAAGAGTTTTTTGTTGAATTACGTTGGTATGGGCAACGCAAAACCCAAAGTCTGTTTCGAATGGCGATTCATAAACGGCATACGACACGTTTTTGAATGCATTGCGAGGTTTATCTTTAAGATTCTTAATAATTTTTTTGTGTAAATCTCCATCTTTCTCAAGTTTTTCTGTAGATATGCAGATATAGTAACATACGTCACGGGAATTGTCAAGATTAAAATACCAATTTTCTTCAAGACTATACGGATCCACACGCCCCAAGGCGCGGAGTCTTTGTACCTCCGGAGGGGGCGATAGATTGCCAATTATAGGCGATGTATAATCAAAAAGATTTTTGTAGTGTACGCAATAATAAATAGTTTTATTTATCGTTTCAAAGTACTTTTTAATTGGGACTGAGCCGATAGAATCTTCCAAAATAGGATTGCTGAAAGCGGTGAAAGAATTAAAAATGCCCGATCTGGCATATTCTTGCAGAACACCAAAAATCGCTCTTTCCTGAAGTTTATTGACGCCCATTAAAAGATCAACATCTGGCTGTATGTAGAAAATATCAATCTTCTTATCTTGTAAATACTGCAGAATCGCCAGAGTAGCGTTTGCTGTACGCCCAGCGCCGCACACAAACACTTGCACATGATCATTAATATTAGTAAAAAATTTTTTAAGATTTGGAATTGAAGTTTCGTAATCTTCAAGGTTTTCTTGCCTCTTGATTTTTCTACGATATTTGCTTGATCTTTCAATGTTGTCTGAAATAACATAACAATCGTATTCTTTATTGTTTTGAAAACATTCAACTATATTTTCGCCGGCTGTACCAATGCCTAACAATGAAATCATAAATTAAGCTCCTTCAAATCGTAGTAATTTTTGCCTGCATTGACATTTGACACAAAAGAGCCAAAAATATTGTTTTCAAATATATTGCGCATCAGTGGTACAATATTACGTTCGCTGTCATCCAAATCGATTACTATTTCGTCATGGACGATATGAGATATAAATGATTTTTTACCATGCAAAAACTGATCCAACTTAACCGCCTGTTTTAACACTATATCAGACGTTGTGCTCTGGATCAAGTAATTAAACGCTTTTCTTTTTTCAACTTCGATAACTCTGCCAAATGGTGTAGAAATGCAGCCATTAGAATAATACTGCTCTAATAGTGAATCACGATTATAAAAATCATTTTCTATCTCTTTTGATTCGGGATTATAAAGCCAAGCAAAAAATTTCTCTTTGGCCTCGGAGCGACCAATTGAGCCTCCAAAGACATTTTCACAATTCCACAAATGTATATCATGTTCAGGCTGAGGCTCATCTGATAGAGCCAGCACGGTTCTAATTTCAGCACCATTGTAGTCTAAGCTCACGAACCAATCATTTTTAGGCTTTACAATTTGACGTAATTCTCTCTTAAGTGTAAGCATAGGAAAAGAGTTCGTATAAGTTGTAAGACGACCTGTTGTTGTACCAAAAAGATTGTAATCAATATGCTTCGGTCCCGAAAGTAGTTTTTTAATCCGGTTTCTATCGTTTGTGTTTGTTAGCAAATTTCTCGAATTTTTAGTATCTAGAAAAAGATCATTAAATTTTATTTTGTGGAGAAGCCTGTGTACATCTGACAAATAAGCATAATTTTCCGGTCTGTCGAAAGTTTCAAAAACGTGTTGTGTTATCTTGTTTTTAACTTCGCAAAATTCCAGCAAGAAATCGTGTGGTACTAAGTCAAAAAAGCATAACTCACGCAAATTTATCTTGGCAATCTTGAATGATTTAAGATATGCTCTAAATTTTGCTTGAGATGCCAAAAGTTGCTTTGAGTATTTATCAGGACACACTTGTTGTAAATTTTTTCCGCCTGTGTAAAGCCATGCATACTCAATATTGTTATCTCTCAAGGCACCGGAATGGCGCCATGTTCGTGATATCCCTGTGGGCAATGAATCAAAAAACAATTCACCATTAGTATACACTCCAACGCACTCGCTTTTATCATCTAATGTCTGGAAGTACAATTTTGCCCCCGTAACCTTTCTTAGTTCTGTCAAGATGATAACTCAAGGAACCGTTGTAGTCAAATGGATGATTAATAATAGTTTCAAAATTGAATAGTGCTTCATTGGTGTTTTTATAAGATTGGATTGATAGACAGTCTCTGTATAATCTATTTTTTTGACTGTCGGTCAACTCTATTTCCTCTTCCATGATTCTAATATCAAAATACATTTTCAACAGCTTTCTATCATCAAATAATTTTTCTAATTTTTCAATACTATATTTTTGTGGGTGTACAATTCTTGTTTTTGTTCTACCATTGCAATCTTCAAAAAAAGTTATTCTCTTCACGCGGCCGTCCTCGTCTACTATAACATCATGATACAACTTGTGCAAGTATAATCTTAATTTATTAAAATATATATTGTCGGTCCTATCGTAATAAAGATTAAGAATTTCGTCCGTATTCGTAATAGCAAAATTTCTACTGTATTCTAACATCTCAGGCGATGCAATATTTGCAACAAGACGCCATGGTATGTTTCTATCAACTAAAAAGCCATAGGAACGACATGCATTCAAGTAAAATAACCAATTAGGGCTGTTTATAAATTGTTCAACTTTACTGAGATCATTAAAATAATCTTCATCAGCTATTTCTATCACTAAACCACTAGTGTTGATTGGGCAATATTTACTTTTCACATAACCTGAAAACGTGAACGGAAATCTGTTAGCAGACTTGCTGATTATTTTCATAAAATGTGACACAAACTCAGAAAAGTTTTCAACTTGTATATTTTTGTCGCTGAAGTGTTGTGTAATCTGTGCTGTATAGATATCTTGGTGCTCGATAAATAGATCTATGGGGTCAAGATAAGATTTGTAAATTTTTAAATTACTCAAAAAATCAAGGTTAGCATTAATTTTACGTGCTGCCACTTGTTTATCAAATTGGTTTTGTAAATCTTGAAATGCTTGCACAACAAAATCAAAGGCCACAACTTGTGATGTATCTTGGTGTGCTCCATTAAAGGTTCCCAAGCCCCTGAGTCTTTGAACATTTGCAAACATGGGCACAAAATTTCTACTAACACGACCATAAAAAAACTTTTCCCCCAAGTTAAAATCTACTAAGTTCATGTATTCGTCTTGATCGGTTTCGGCTAAAAAATTGTATAATATTCTTTTACTATAAGTTATTGTGGCGCCGTCATCGTTTTCTTTAATATAAAATTTGTCTGACATTATAAATATTCCTTAAAGTTTGCTGCCGGCGCCAAATCCAATACTCATAGTTTCACCCGGCTCACTTGGCGGTATTGGGTCAACTACTGATGGCGGGGCTTCAGGATTATCGTCCAAACCTGAAAGTGGTGGGGCTTGTCCTGAAAATTCAAAGTCACCGATGGCGGCACTGGTGCCTATTTTGCCCTGTTTGGCTTGTTTGGAGGCACATTTGGCAGCTTTCATTTCATTTGCACCTCGACCAGTTTCAACAATAGCTCCTGATTCAGCTCCTGCTTGCGAGGCGACCCAAACAGCGTTTAATTTTGTGTTTGCGAAGCCCGGGCCGAGTTCGTGTGACGCTCTTGTCACCATATAGTAGCCCCCGACACCTAAATCAGTCAAGTCAAAATTATCTCTACTAAACGGCACTAAATTTGGAGCAAACCCGAGAGGATCTACAAAAATATAATTTCCCGGGAAGGCGGTCATATTTGCATAGGAATCGATTTCAACATCATACAATTCTCTAAGTTGATGTAATCCATCATACCCTTCTTGCTCGAATCTAACTTCTTTTAAGCCGGGAGAATCTGTTTTATTTAATGATATATTTTTGATTAGCCCTTTGTCCTTTCCTAAAAGATAATGATAAATGCCTTTACTTTCATCCTCTGATCTTATACCCATCATCTCTTCTATCGGCTGAGTTCGACCAGCATAAAAAATAAAATAATTAATTTCATTATTAATTCCGGGGTTTGGCTTGTCATAGATCGATCTGCCTTTGATATTTAAAACAGGCATCCTTGCCGTATTGATATTGAGACGATTGTGGCCATTTCTTGAAGAAATTATTTGACTTGTAATCTCATCTCTTGAGCCTTGAGGATACGATGTAACAACACCTTCAAACAGTCTTACTTTTTGCTTAATAGAGAACGAAAAGCACGAATCATCATTGAGATAATTTTTTATTAAATCGTTAAACAAATCTTTCAAGAATTGAGTTAAAGAATAAAGAGCTTGATCTTTTTTAAGAAGTTTGGAGGTTAACCATTCTGAAAAATACTTAACCGATATTGGAACATCAGCGAAATTAATATACTTTACGTTTTCATTTTTATGGTCAACGATCTCTAATGGCCCCAAGACAAGTCGAAATTTTTTAAATTCTTCCGACGCTCTTTTTAAAGCAATTGTTTCAGCTTCCAAGATGTCTGGCTCAATTGTTATACCCATGTAGTTACCGGGTGATTTGACTAATTGCTCGGTTTTGGTCAAAAAATTGTCCATACTTGCAACAATTAAATTAATTAAATCACCAAGATAAAAGAAGGGAATTTGAATGGAGTCGCCACCAGCACTTAAAAGCGCAGATGCCATTTCTTTTTTAACATCTTTGTCTGCTGAAGATTTGTTTAATTCCGATACAAACGAATCTTGCAGATCTTTTGATAGGCTTGCGTTCATGCTACCGGGGCCGCGGCGTACTTTGTTCGAAACTAAATCGTGTGAAGGACCAAGTTTTATTACCGATTCAAGGTCTTCACGATTAAAATTCAAGTGATGTATAAAGCCTTGTAAAAATAGTTCTTTTATTAAATGAGCATGCATTGTTTGTTTTTCAAGTTTTATAGCGTCTTTGTCGCTGGCCTTTATATCCTTCACGGTTTTTTTCAAGTCATCAGCTTTTTCACAATTAAGTGTCCTGTTAGCAGATTCAAAAGCTAATTTTCGTCTTAAAATTGTGCTATAAGTTTCAGCATCGGTAAAAATATTATAATTATTTTTTGCACAATGTTCTTCAATATAAGCTAGATATTCAATATTAAATTTAACCCGACCAAATTCATCAAAATCAAAAGTATGTGTTACCGGAGTAAGATTAACACTAACAAAAGTATCTTTAAGTACATTTTGTAAATGCGATGCAGGGCTATTGTTTGGTGGCATTGTCCACCCAAAAACAGCTTTTAATCTAAAATTTAAATCATCATTAGATTTTATGGTTTTAGCTTGTTGTTTAATATTCTTACCAGTCTTTAGAGCCAGATCAATGTAGCGGAATCCTCCCCTATCTTTTAGAAGTTCTCCAAAATCATGCGCAAACAAAGTTAGATTTGCCTTAATACATCGTTTTTGAGCAAACATATCTTGACCTTCAAAAGCGATATTTAATGATTGTATGCCAACACCAAATCCTCTTTTAGTTTTGTCCATCAGAACGCTTTTTGAATCAAGTAAATTAGAATCAAAAAATATTTCAGTTTCCTTAATACTAGCTCCCTTTTTATTGGCATTTTCAACCCTATATAGTCTGATAAGGGGCTGCAATGATGATATTTCAGCAGTTGTCATGTTGTAGAACGGAGCCATACCAACAGGCTGAGTCAACTTATTGATAAATCCAAAAGACTCCCCATTTACGACTAAAGGTGAATTGCCGGCTCCCCGGGGCGTGTATGGCAATGTTCTCCTTAGCTTAGCAGCACCGGTGTCGTCTTCGTCTTCAAGCTGCATTTTAACGTTGTCCAAAGCATAACTATAGTCCGCCAAAGCTGATACTTGGCTTAAAAGAATGCATTGTTCTTTGAATTGTAGATCATAAACAACATTAATTTTTATTGAACCAGCAGCGGTATTATTAAGACGGTCTTGGGCCCCTTTAGCAGCATCTTGTGGTGTTATTCCTTTATATGCGTGTTGGCTAACCAATATACCTGCGTCAGTTCCAGCAGCACTATGGATTGCGTCCAGTGCGTTATCCATTGTATCTGCGCAACTTTTCTTACCACTGGGACCTAGAGCAGGTCCTTGCAAAACAGATACTGCTTCTTGTCGTGCTTTAGAGTATTTTTCGAAAACAGGATCGAATTTTTCTTTATTATCTGTATAGTAAGAACTCTTTTTAAATTTGTTTACGGCGTTGTCACGGAACTTGGTCAGGCTGTTCACTTTTACGGTGCGCACTGACTTGTCACCGTACTGATCGCCGCGGCGGGCGGCTTCAGCAGCCTTCGCATCTTCGTGAAAAAGTCCAACTTTAGTTGTTAAGGCATCTAATTGCTGTTTCGAAACCTCGCCACCAGTCATTGGCTCACCAAACAATGGGCCGGAGTCTCTAAGGTAAGCTTTGAGACTACTTTTAAAATTATCATTGACGTCCGCATCACGTGGTGCTGACTCCATCAAAGTCAAAAGTTCAGTTTCAATTTCCGTGACTTTTGATTGTTTAGCATCATATTCTTTAGCACCAGCTTTAACACATTGTGCAGATTCCAATAGAGGTCCACAATTTTTAGCCAAAGATTTGTTTAAAAATCTACTATTAGAATTAGATGAGTCAACGCCTTCAACTGAACATTTATGATTAACCTGTTCTGCCATATTATACTCCTAAAATACTGCTGACTTCTTCTAAACTGACAGGTATTTCAATAACGTCGCCTTTTTGAATGTGAGCCTCTGTTGGATATCCGTTATACCAAGCAATAATCCACCAAAGATCAGGATTATTATAATACTTATCCGCAAGATTGTAAAACCTATCGCCGTATTTCCATATGTGAGTGTCTCTCTGCAAGGCAGCTCTTTCAAAAATGTTTGGGTGATACAACAGAGCCGTACCATATTGAACAATGCTTTTCAGTTTTCGTGATTTTCTTAACGGAGCGTAATACTCGCTATCATTTCTAAATTTTTTATATCCATCATATCTTGACATAATTTATTACCCCGGCGTATAGCCGCCCTCATCACCAATTGTTTCCATATCTTGGACGCGTTCTCTGTCGCCCTTTACTGTGCCTTCAGAATCACTATAGCCTCTTTCAGTCATTGCTTCGCCGGCGACTGCGCTGGCGATATAGGCTCGCTTAGCATCGTTTTTAATATAACCCTTTTCGCCTTCCTTGGCGGACAACCTGCGTTGATCTCTAGCAAGCCGGCCACCACCTATTCCAAATAATCCTTTTTTGCCAAACATTCCAGAATATCTAGCTTCAGCAGCTTGACGAGCTTGCTCAAGCTTAACACGATCGGATTCTGATTGCACTGCTTGTTGCCAAGTCGCGCCCTCAGCGTTAGAATCGTTTTGGCCCGCGTCATAAAGCGATACACCATACGGAAACATTTTTTCTGAGAAGTTTCCATTGGCATCCCAACCAAGAGCATGCTCGTGAATTGGTGTGAACGAGATAACAACTTCAATAACTTTAGGTAAAATAGTGTTTTGCACAGTTTGATTTGTGTCAGGATCTAATTTTTCAAAAACACCAGATTCTCTATTTTCTAAATTATGGTTGACAGTTAAGGATGAGATAAATCCTAGTTGTCCAAAACCCGGCGATAAACCTTTGGATTTATATTCTTTAAAATAAGTTGATTTGGTTTTCAAGTTTCTGAAATTTGCCTGACCGCCGTCAGTTGTTGAGCTGTTAGCCATGTTCTGCAATAAGTTCATAACTTTAAGTCTCACGAGCGGACCTTGGGCGATTGTCTGAGCCTGTTGTACATTGTGATAATTTGGATACAAAAACTGACTTAAACTTTGGACTTTGCCTAAATTTTCAAATGCCTCGCTTTCACTGGCAGCAGGAATTACAAAACTTAATTGAATTTGTTTTGTGGTCTGTGTAAAAGTATGAATTGGGTCTCCGCGACCAAAAACAGTTTCCGTATTCCAATTTGATGTGTAAGATTCATTAAAAGCAGTTATAAAAGCTTTAAAATATACACTTTTTTCAGAACCCACGTGTTGAAAAGAAAGATAAAGCTTTTTAAGATTAGCTAATCCATCAGATCCATCTGCATAAAAAACATCATCTTTTCTGCCTACTCTATTTTTCTTATAACGATGAGCATCAAAGATTTGATTATAAAAATCTGCTGCAGAACCTATTTCATCTGAGTTATCGGCCATTATTAGTTTCTCCCTGTCATACTATTAGATATGGTCTTGTCTGAAATTTTCTGTACAACTCTACCAAGTTTTTCATCACCGATCCTAACATCGAAGACTGCTGTCTCGGGCCCGCTATTAACATATGTGGTTTTTGAAGAGTTTTGGGAAATATTAGTGTTGGCGGCTATCGGCGCTGCAGTCCTGTTAAAAGTGGCTTCACTTAATCCAGATGCAACTTCCATTGATCTGTTCATTACATCATTATTGCCAACAGATGCCTGTATTTGCAGTGCTTCACCTACATCAGTCATGGCACTACCTAAAGCAAACGCATTTGTTACAGGCACTTCAGCTATAGCAGCAGCGATTTTTTCGATATTTGCTGCGGCCGTGGGATCTGTGAGCGCAGTGAAAAACGCAACCACACCGCCCATAATTGAACTAAATATGCCGCCAATTGTTTCTAACATTCCCTTAAATTTGTCAAACGGAATCATCAGGGTTTCGATTGCTTTGGCTAGCAAGCCGCCAGTAAACATATCAAAGAAGCTTGGTGAATTTTTCTTTTTAAACGCACCCATCAATTTCGCAATTGCTGTTCCTATACCAACTATTGCAATCGTCACAGCTGAGGCAACACCAATTACTTTAGCTAGCGGTATCAGCAAGCCGATGCCGATGGCAGCGCCAAGAAATTTAACAAAGGGTATAAGTTTTTCAGTCGCCGCTGCAAATTGTTCTGTGCCACCGAAAGCGCCAACTAATTGCTCTTTTAAAAAGGTGAATAAATCCCCAATTGCAGAAATTGGATAAAAAAGACCCTGAAGAAGAGCCGATAACACCGAAACTCTTTCTTCTCCCATTTTCATAGCATCCAAAAGCCCCATAACCGCTATCACGATTCCCGGAACACCACCAAAAACAACTAAAAGCGTACCGCCTAATAGTTTGAGCATTCCTATATTATCCGAAACAAACGTTAATAAACCCCTGAATGCATCAATTAAAGGGGTAAGTATTGGGATCATTTGGGCAAATACAGCGTTTAATTGCTCCTGAAATGAAGCAAGTGTTTTAGCTCTTTCAGCAGCTTCTTGAAAATCTTGTGATGTTTTCTTAGTTTCTTCCGAGACTGCGTCCATATTACCACTCAAAGCTAGCGCTAAATCGCCAACACTATCAAGCCCTAAAGCATCTTTGTAAAAGTTCTTCTGATAATACGACATGTCATCGAACGATAACCCAGTATCCAAAATAGCATCTCTTATTTGTTCGAATCTAGCAGTTGGATCAGTCTCCATCATAAGATCCATAGCATTGACAAAGTTGCCGCCAAGAGCAGCGTTCAGTTTGCCAGCTTGTCTAGCTGCACCTTCAAAAGTATCAAATTGGTTTACAATGTTAAGCAACTTGTTGACCTGTAAGCCAGTGACCTTAGCAGCTGCAGCCAAATCTCTAAACGCTTCATCACCGTTTTCACCTAATTTCATTAATGTATCACCTGCTTCGGCAAATTGACCAGCAAGCATGTCTGGAGCAACACCAAGCTCTTCGGCAAATTTTTGTAAATCCAACATCGACTGGCTGGCGTCTTCTGCGCTCATTGACAGTCCTTTTGTTGCTATTTGGATACCTTGAGCAAAGTTTTCATTAGAAACACCAAGTTTATCCAAAACAGCACCTGTTTTAATTAAGCCATCTCTGGTTTGTTGGTCTTGAAATGTAAAATCTGTGAAAGTATTAAATAACGATGTGGCAGATTTGGACATGTCTTCCGCTGTGGCAGTGAATTTACGGCCTTCCTCATAAGTTCTCGAAATAGAACGCGCAAAGTCCTCTGAGGCCCCTGTAGCCTTCATAAATGCATTTTCTGCATCACCTAGTGTAACGGCCAATGTTATAGTTTGCTCAATTAAAGTAAAAAGAGCCAAAGCACCCATCTTTTTACCAGCAGCTTGAAGACCTTCGCCTAGGCTTTCGGAGCCCATAACAGCTTGCTGTATGCCCTGAGATAGCTCGCCTTTCATACTGCTAGCAATTCCACTTAAAGCACTTTGAATGCCGCTAGCATCACCACTGAACAAGCCTTGAGCAATATCGCTAGCAGCACTACCAAATGTTTCCAGCCTGCTTTCTAATTCTTGTAAATCAGCTAATCTTTTGGCTGCGGCGCCGAGAAGTTCGCCTTCTTCTTTCATTTGCTGCTTAAGCATTCTAATCTCAAGTCGGCGGGCCTCAACTATGCCCTTCTGTAACTCTTCGGTCATAACCGCTTGAGAGTAACTTGATTGAGAAATTTTAACTGCATCTTTGAGAAAATCGTTAAGAATTTTTTGATCTGTGAGTCTTTTTTCAAGTCTGTCAGCCAACTCTTGTTCGTTTACTAACTGTTGTTTAAGTTGAGCTTTTATCGTGTCTCGGATGCCCGACATTTGTAAAAGACTTTTAATTTGGTCTTCTGACAGCTTTTTAATTTCTTCTGATAATCTTTCTTCTTCGGCCTTACCATTATTAATATCAGCTTGTAATTTATCTAATTTTTCGGCTAATTTTACTTCTTCTTCGGTGGCCACAATAAAATCCTCTGAAAGTAAATAGTTTTATACTAAAAAACAAGAGTGCCGTTATTTCTGTCCCTGAAACGGGGCAAACTGTGGAGGTATGCTTGGCTCATTATCTGGTGTTAAGGTGTATGTGCTAGCATTTTTACTACTACCACTCTTGGAAGCATTTTCAATAGCTTCTTTTTCCATCTCAAGTTGTTTTATCAAACGTTGTGTGAACCACGAGCGAAGACCGATCGGCAAATTGTATGCTTCGCTAAACGACCAGCCTCCTGAATATTTTAGGAAGAAAAACTGTTCGTACACGCTTTCCATGTATTCATCGGTCAGGCCAAAAAAAGTCCGCGTTAAGCGGGACCTCCATGTCCTGTTCGTGACCACACTCACCACATTCAAAATGTTGTGTTAAATCAACATTTGGTGCTGTAACCTTATAGGCCAACCTAAGATGACGCGAATCAGACGAAGGTATGTTCTCAACCAAGTATTTAATAGCGTCAATACTGTCATCTTCGTTTACAGCTATAATCATGGAAGCAAGCTGTCTTGTAATGCCACGATCTATACGTTTTTTCTTGTCTGCTTCGACGCCAGCCACAAGGCGCTTTTCGTCAATTCCAGTTAACAGCTTAAAAGTAACAATTACATTAGTTTTTGGCAATGTAACATTAAATGTGCCATTGTGGTTGTCCGTAACATTCATTGGGTTACCTTCGTCACCGCAAAAAATATCAGCGTCGTTTAAATCAAAAGAATACTCTTGATTAGCACCGCATGCGGGGCATGTTACTTTAGTTTGGTAATCGTTACCATAGCCTGAAACTCTGGTGGCAACCAAAATAGCATTTCTGTCACCAATAAACAGTGAATCAGGATCAATTGCTTTGTTTACAATTAAGCTACTGATAACTCTATCCAGAGCAACGCCTTTTTTAAGCAATGTTCTAGATGTGAGCATATCCTCTTCCTTAGCAGTCATCTGCTTGATTTCAATGGCAGATTGATTGTGAAGAGGGTGTCCGGGCGGGTAATATCTGCCGCCTGTTGGTAATTCCACAAATTCCGTAGGAATTACAAATGAGAAACCTCCCGTCCCTTCGTTCATTGCCTGAACAGGCGGGGAAGTATCTTGTTGTTGAACGCCACCTAGGCGGTCTTGATTTCTAGACAATGTACACCTCTCGTTTTTTTATTGTCATCATGTGTTGAAGAAAGCATTTCCACCACCGGCAACAGCAACGGATGGATTCGCAGTTTCTACACGGGCCCAGTCATACATAAGCTCGACTGTAGCAGTGGTAAGATCATCGTCACCATACGAAAGCTGGCCAAGCTGGAAGTCTTTAACAAAGGCATTCCAAAGGGTCCAAGTTTCAAGTGGTCGACCATCAGAATCAATCTGAGTAATAATCACAGTACCAAGCGCGCCGGCAGCTTTGGCTTTGGAAATTGAGCCAAGAGACGTAGCGTTAGCAGGGGGAGAATAGCCAGAAAGTCTTAAAATATCGGAGAACGTTGCGGTGACATCAGGGCTAACAGGATCGACCATTTCAACAGTAACTGTGTTCCATGTAACAGCACCGGGATAGTAGAACTTGTGGTTCAAATACGCATGTTCAACATTTTCAACAGTAAAAGCAGGCTTATTTGTGCTTTTAGCATACCAAGCAAGGGCCCCTCCTTGTTCAGCTTGAATTCCTTGGAATTCTACGGTAAATCTAAAATTTCTCTTCGGATCTTTGAGGCTGGTGTCCTCTCCGAAGTTTGTTGACCAAAATGGCATTGTTTAAGTTCTCCTGTTATAAAATTAAATAGTGAGGGAAAATGTTTTCCCCCTTAGTTTTAGTCATCAAATGACGCGCCAGTGTTAAGAATCACGAAATCAATGGCAATGAATTCGATAGCTCTTGCTGGTTTAATCATTATCTTCGCATACATAATGTTCTGATCAATAAGATCAGGGGTTGTGGTAGACTCATCGAGGATAAGCCTGTAATCTGTGATTCCGAATCTTGTTTTGACATTCGAAAGGAATGGCTCTACAAGACCCTTGAATCTGTTCCAAGTCGCTTGAACATTTTGTTCAAAAAGAACCTCAGTCGAAAGAATTGAAATTTGCTTCTTCAAGTAAATAACCAATCTACGTACATTAATTCTATCGAGGGCGGATTCGCGTTCTTGAAGAGTTTTCTGTCCGAATAACACAATTCCAGAGCTTGGGAAGGAAGCAATTGGATTGATATTGTACTCATAAAGTGTGTCGCGATCATCCGAAGTTAATCTCTCAGTAACGTTGACAATCGGAATACCGGCCGCTCCAGCCGTCAGGCTTCCGCGGTTGAATCCAGCAGGAGCAAACCAAACATCAGTTTTAGCTTCAGAAGTTCCAAGCACTCCCAACACAGCAACACTAGGCGGAATCCACACTAATTGTCCTGTGTTTTCGTCTCTAGTCTGAACCCATGGGTAGAAAGTTGCACCGTATGATGAATCAAGCCTTCTATCACTTAATTGTCTAGATACTCCATCAACAGTAGTGCCAAGTCGATCCTTTTTAGAAGCGTGATAAGCTTCGTGTGGTGGAATATAAACATCTGGAAGATCAATGAGCGCTAACGAGTCGCCTCTTTCTTCACAAACGTCAATCATGTGAGCAGTTAACCCTTCTTGAGTTAAGCCCGGTGCAGTCAAAACGTTCATGTTATAGTCTTCAGAATCAGAAACAATATCAATCGCGCGTCTCCAAGTGTGATAAATATAGTTATTATCTTCATTCGATGTCGCAGTCATTCCGGCATTGAAAGTTGGATCTGGCTTGGTAATATCAAAGCCATCAAATCCGCCCCAGAATGGTGCCGTAAACTTGTTATAACCAGCGTTTAAAATATCAGTATATGACGAACTTGTAGCAGACGCTCCATTTTTACGAGAGCCGGACAAATAGTAGTATGCAGATCCCGACAAGGTAACATCATCCATTGAGAATATGTATGACCATGCTTGAATTCCATTTTTGTTGAAAGCTTCGGTTGTTGGATCATTAGCAAAATTTGCATACGGTAATCTATGGAAATCAGCTAAACTCGCGTCTGGTCGTGTTGACGAAGCCAGTCTTGTTGATGAAAATCCCCAGTATGCATTAGTTGGGTCTCTAAGGCCACCATCAGAAGCTGATATTCTAATCGATGAACTTGGAAACGCAAGCGTTCCAGTCAAAGCATTACCATCTTGAGCACCGTCCGCTGTTTGAGCATCGACAGCCCCTTCGCCGGGTGATCCAGCACCAACACTAGCCGACAAGAAGGCTGGCCAGTTACCAGACGCATCCACACCTTGAGCTACATCGTTTTTGTCGCCAGCAACAATATACCTTCCATCTAAGACAAACCTTTCTTGAGCTACAGCCACATGAATAGAGCCAAGGCTGGATCCTGAAACAGTGAAATCAGCGGGCTTTGGAGGACCATAGTAACCAAAAGGTATGAGCGTCGAATCTGTTGCGCCAGCTTCAACGTCATCATTCATTTCAACATATACGTATTTAGATTGATTAGGATAATCGCCGTAAGTTTTTAATCGCTTTTCTGTTTTATCAAACTCTACATACTCGGTACCGATTTTACGGCCAACGTAGTTTGGAGATCTCGGGTCCAGATTGCAATTATCAAAACGCTCTAGGACCACGACCCTGCTGTCTGTGTCTTTTATGTCTCTTATAACAACTGAGAATGAACCATAAGGGCTGCTAGTAGTTGTAGACTGCCTTACTTTTTCAATTGAAACTTTACAGTTTTTGTGAAGCCACTCACCATGGCCGCGGCCTCGAAGCCGGAATAATTTTTGTGCATTTTGAGGCTCGTAAGAACCTGCGTCTCCTAAATCTTGTCCAATGAACCAGCCGGCCACACCCTCTCTTGCTTCTTGAGCTTTCATATTACTAGGGTCAAGATCAGTATCTTGGCCGCCGGCTGCTGAGTGGCCACCTAATGGTACTAGAACACCAAAAAGATTTGTTGTTGAAGTAAATCCGTCTCTTCTCAAGGCCTGCTCAAAAGACTCACCAAGCCAATAATCTTTTCTAGCAGAGGCAGGGAAGAATAACGATGTTGAGTCTGATGCAACCTGTGGATTAGTGTTAAATCTTTTGCGCAAGAACGATTCTTGTGTGTCATCAAATCCAAAAGATATAGCCTCTTCTGGCATGGTGCCTGATATGAAAAGATTGAAATGGCCTTGAGCATCAGACTCAATAACAGTATGATTTCCTTTGGCACCTCGATCTGTTGATGGAGCACCGTCTACACAAGCAATATTTCCACTTAAAAACATTTTTCCTTTATTTAAGTACCAAACAGCAGCCAATCTTCCAGTTCCTATATCACTGGTAGCTCCAGAATGAAAAATCCAAAGACCAAACGCACCACCATTTGAACCAACAGAAGCATTTGGCTGGTTTGAAGTTTTCCAGCCGGCCGCGGCGTCACCACCAACTGATTTACCAGTATTTGTTTGGTGTCCCAATAGTCTAACAAATGTGACCGGCGCAACATTAGAACGCAAGAATGCTTTTGCAGCGTATGTGCCATACATTGGTGATTGGTAATTACCATCGCGATAAATGTCACCGCCACCAGCACCAGCAACTGTTTCGCCAAACTCAGTAACAAAGTCAGAATATGATTCTAATGTTACTGGTGTCATAGCAAGACCTCTACGAGCGCGGCCAATAACTACAGGCCCTATTGCCTCTGGTCTTCTAGGTATGAACGAGTTATCAATCTCGTTGATGAAAACTCCGGGGGATACAAATTTGAAGCTTTTTACTGACATTTTGGGTTTATCCTTTTATATTTTAAATAGTGTCTTAAAAATACTAGTGAATCATCAATCATCGAATGAAGCACCAGTGTTGAGAATTACGAAATCGATGGCAACAAACTCAATGGCTCTAGCCGGCTTAATCATAATTTTTGCGTACATGATATTTTGGTCAATCAAGTCAGGGGTAGTTGTCGTTTCGTCGAGAATTAAACGGTAGTCTGTAATACCGAATCTAGTCTTTACATTTGACAGGAATGGTTCAACTAATCCCTTAAAACGATTCCAAGTTGCTTGAACATTTTGCTCAAAAAGAACTTGAGTTGACAAAATAGAAATTTGTTTTTTCAAGTAAATCACTAGTCTTCTAACATTAATTCTATCTAATGCAGACTGTCTTTCTTGAAGCGTTTTTTGGCCAAAGAGCACAATTCCAGAACTTGGGAATGATGCAATTGGGTTAATGTTATATTCATATAAAACATCTCTATCTTTGGAAGTCAATTTTTGACTTACTTTGCTTATTGGAATTCCAGCAGCACCTTGGCCAATACCGCCGCGGTTGAAGCCGGCTGGTGCAAACCATACATCAGTTTTAGCTTCTGAGCTAGCGAGAACACCAAGTACAGCCACAGATGGTGGGATCCATACTAATTGTCCTGTGTTTTCATCCCTTGTTTGTACCCAAGGATAGAACGTTGCTCCATATGATGAATCAATCCTTCTGTCGCGGAGTTGACGCGCAGCACCGCGTGGGGTGGTGCCAATTCTGCTCTTTTTATCAGAGTAGTATTGCTCATGTGGAGGAATATATACATCTGGTAGATCAATTAGAGCCAAGCAATCAGCGCGTTCTTGGCACACGTCAACCATACGCTCAGTAAGACTGTCGTTAGTCAAACCGGGGGCTACCAAAAGATTCATATCAAGTTGTTCAGGATCAGAAACTGTGTCAATCGCTCGGCGCCATGTGGCGTACACATAGCTATTGTCTTCAGTTGACAATGTAGACAGTGCTCCATTATAAAGTGGATCAGGGTGGAAAATATCAAATCCGTCGAAACCACCCCAGAACGGTGCCGTAAACTTATTGTAGCCGGCATTTAAAATATCAGTATAGGAGCCTGAAGTTTTTGATTCTCCAATTTTTCTTGAACCTGACTGGTACGCGTAATTTGCGTTAATGTCATCAAGTGAGAAGACATAAGACCAACCTTCGACTCCATTTTTAATATGAAGCTCAGTAGTCGGATCACCAAAATAGCCCGCGAACGGTAGTCTATGGAAATCAGCGACACTTCTATCAGCGACATTTTTGCTAGGGCTCTGGTTAGAGCTAAAGCCGAAGTAGGCACGTTTTGGATTTCTAAGCCCTCCATCTGATGCCGAAATTCTAAGCGACGAAGACGGGAAAATAAACGAACCTGTCAACTCGCCGTTAGCTAGCGCGGCCGGCGGTCCATTATTAGAGCCAATATTACCGGACAAGAATGCAGTAAATGCTTGCTCTTTAAAAATGCCGGCTTTATTACTACCTGTGCCTTGTGGAGCTAAAACAGTTTGTTGACCGGGTGTAAACCAATCTTCGCCAGTCATGGGCCCTGAACCTGTTACGCTTATCATATCTCTTGGCTTAGGTGGACCAAAATAACCAAATGGCAGCAGTTCAGGATATCCAGTAGAACCATTTTCAACATCCTCGTTCATATCAACATAAACATACTTTGATTGATTTGGATATTCGCCATAAACTCTAAGTCTTTTTTCCGCATCATTCCATTCCGCATATTGATTTCCAATCTTGCGAGCAATATAATTTGGAGATGCAGGATCTAAATTACAGCGGTCAAATCTTTCTAAAACAGTCACGTTTGCGTCAGTGTCGTAAAGATCACGAATTACAACTGAAAAGGAACCGTATGGATTCGTGCTAGGAGTTGTTGATTGTCTTATTTTCTCAATAGAGACTTTGCAGTTTTTGTGAAGCCATTCGCCATGTCCTCTACCAATTAAACGGAAAAGTTTTTGCATGTTTTCAGGCTCATAAACACCGGACTCACCTGTGTCCTGACCAATAAACCATCCAGCGCGGCCCTCATTCGATGCTTGGCCTTTCATGTAGCTAGGGTTTTGAGCAGTCGTGTTTCTTCCAATTGGGATTAAAATAGCACGCTTTTTACCTGTTGCATGAAGACCCTGAGCCCTTATTGCTTGGTCAAATGACTCCCCAAGCCAATAAGTTTTGCGGGTTGCAGCGGGATAAAAACTTGTAACATTTGCACTAGCTAATTGCGGGTTAGTGTTGAATTTTTTACGTAAGTGATCATCGCTATTTGGATCTAAAGTAAATTTGATGGTTTCCAGCTTTGACACGCCATCCGACTTGCCTTCAGCGCTTGATGAAATCACCATTGTAAATATACCATCACCCCCACACTCAATAACTGTGTGAGTACCCATAGCCGTGTTGGAGACAGCAGTCGATTCGCCTGAACCCGAGACCACTGCGCCGCTTAAGAACATCTTACCAGAATTTAAGTAAAAGGTAGCTGCCTGATACAGATTACCCATGTTTCTCTGATCACCAGAAGCACCAGATGCAGCAATAAATAAACCATATGCGCCACCATTTGTGTTTGGATCAGTTGTGGCACTACCACTTAGATTCCAACCACAAGCTGCAGCACCACCAGCCGCACTACCGGCGGTTGTTTGGTGCCCTAATAGCCTGATAAATGTAACAGGTGCAATTTTTGCATCCAGAAACGCTTTTGCGGCGTATGTACCATACATTGGAGACTGGTAATTACCGTCTCTATAGACATCTCCGCCGCCTGCACCGGCAACCGTATCTCCGAATTGAGTCACGAATTCAGAGTAGGATTCAACCTTAGTCGGCTGCAATGCAAGACCTCGGGCTGATCTACCAATAATTACTGGACCAATCGCATCTGGCTGTCTTGGAATAAATGAGTTATCAATCTCATTGATAAAGACGCCGGGGGATACAAACTTAAAACTTTTAACTGACATTCTACGTCCCTCTTAATGATATAACGTTCTAAATGCTTACGCAATCAAAAATAAATAGTATTTTTAATCTCAAACACACTTCAGGAAGTGTTTTATGAGCCAAAAAAGTCTTCGGCGCCGGGTAACGGGGTATGCTCACGAGGAAAAGAAACCTCAACAATATTCTCATCAACACGCACAATAGGCCTGTCGTCGTTTTCTCCTTCGCCCATAAGATACCCTAAAACTCTTATATTGATTTCGGAAGAAAACATTCTCATTTCTTCATTCAAGTTTGATACATTATTGTTATGTGTGAAACTTTGATCAATAAAGGCTTCATAAGAGTGTCCATTTCTTTTCATCGTAAATGAATTGATTTGGCCTGTTCTTGTAATAAATGGCGCCATCATTTCATTCATTTGTTGTTGGTATTCACATTTGATTACAATTTTATATTCAACATTAACATAAACAGGAATTGGTATTGATAAAGTTTGAATAACAATTTTTTTGTTTGTTCTTGGAAAAAACTTTTGATTTACGCCAGTAGTGTCATTTCTAGTGGCTTCAACAACAGCAAAATTGCGCGTTTTGTCTTGCTTGATTTTTTTAGCTAAAATCATGCGGCCCACACGACCATTATAGTCCGTTGAATATAAGTGTGCTTGATATGAGCCTTTTCTTTCTGGATCTTTAGTGATGTTAGTCCTTTCAACGCTTATCAGAGGTAATTTAAGGGCACCTGCATCATCTCTTAATTCTTTTTCATTTTTAATCTGAAAGGAACGTTCTGGAGTTTGCCATAATACAGGTACATTTACAAATCCTTCATTTGTACTAGCTTTTAAATCTAAATCTTTTTTCATCCAAGACATTAAAGAGTAATCTATATTTTCAATATCAGATGCAAGCATCCCTACCTCTTTTAAAGTTAATTCTGAATTCATTGGAATCTGTGCAAAGTCAAAATTATCAGGAAGCATCAAATAAACCCTTTCTTGCGCGGCGACAACGTGCAGCGATTTCAAACTCACGGTTAGCCTGACCAAACAACAGTGTTGGTTCAGACAACATTACAATTTCATAATAATAATCACCGTACAAAACAAAGTCTCCTTCTCTTACATAGAGATCTTGATCTTCTTCAAGGCGTCTTTTATGAAAATGTACCATAATTTCCCATGATTTATCAATTCCGGCATTTTCCATATATTCAGTGGAGTAGTCTGTAAATTCCACAAGAGCATAAACCCTTACAGGTGGCAAATATGTCTTTTTTATGGCTTCGCCGTATAATTCATGAAACTTGGTTGCTCTTAAATCAATAGAATAATATAATATTTGCTGTCCGATGACTTTTTCAATTAATTCATCGTTTACTTGTTTTACTAAATCTCTTTCTTTTTTACCTAAAAACAACGGTGGAGGCGGAGCATCAGGATTTGACCATTTGTTATCGTCTGACATTTATTCACTCCTATCCTACAAATATTGGCAGCGGTGAACGGCGTAAGGTTTCTTCTGCTGCAGTGACCTTCTCCTGATCTTTTTTGGCTAATTCTGGGTACTCAACTTCTTTAAGAATTTCCATTAGCTTATCTTTTAACTGTTGTTGTTCTTCTTTTGCTTGAGATAACAACTCAGAATGGTTTAGAGTCACGCTTTCACCGGGAATCGGAATTGTTGTAAATTTACCTCTAATCTGGCCCAACATTTCCTTGCAAAGAGCTAATGCATATTTCCTGATCCACTGCTTACCAATAGCATTGATATTTTCATAAGGAATATTGTCAAATGGAAGTGTGTTAAGGTTGTTGATTCCTTCAATACCCGTATCTGTATCACCTTCTTCTTCAAAAATACTAGATTTTATTCTAAATTTAAACCAAATTCTGTCCAAGTAGCCAGCAAAATTGTCTTCTCCCCTTGGAGCAGGATATAGTCTTAATTTATTGTTTATTAATTCATATGAATAGTGTGAAACTCTTGTGTACAAAGAATCTTCATACATAATAGCTTGAAGTTTGTTTTGCCATGTTGGAACAATTTCAAATGTAGTATCATCTGCGTATTGTCCATAAGTCTGGTAGTTGCCCACAACACCTACGCCCCCGTAGTAGCCGTAAAATCGCCACATTGCTATTGGCGAACGATAATATACTTTATCTATAATAATTCTTTTGTCTGTGACTTTTCCTGAATAATCAACGGCATCACCGTTGTCGTTTAGTCCAGACGCTGATGAGTCTGAAATAATTTTTTGCAAATCATAATCTTGTTGATTCTTAGTGGTTGTAAACGAGCCTGAATAAATTGTAGTGGTCCCACCAACACCAGCCATTGTGGCCATACCATCGGCAATTTTATTAGTGTAATTAGCCTCAATTCGAGGGAATCTCAAACTCGCGCTGGCAGGCCCTGAAGTGCGTTGGCCTAAGTGATTAAATGTGCCAGTCACATCACCCAAGGCATCTGAAATAACATTTTTACCTTGGTGAAGATTAAATATATACGAATATTCAAGCACTGCTTCTTCATATGCCGCATAAACATTAGCCGGGGTCAATTCAATATCAACAACGTCGCCGCCGAGCTTTTTATATACGTAAGCTACTTGATCAGACGCGCCACTGCGAAATGCTGCCGAGCCTGTGTACATGCCAAATGGTACGGCTGATACAACTTCTTCTGCAGAACCAGTCGATGTAAGGATAATCGCACTTGTTTGTGATTTTGGACTTAAATTTGTAGGCACACACAGACCCTCCTATTAACTAAATAGTTGAACACAGCCAAAGACAGTCACTTATATAAGATATTTACGAAGTCTTCTTAGTTGTCTTAGTTTTTGTGGTCTTTTGCGGCTTAGTTGTCTTTTTAACAGTCGTTTTTTTGGTTGTTTTTGCTTTCAAAGTTGGAGTTGGGGTAGTTTTTGATTTTTTGGTAACTTTTGGGGTTTCAGGTGCTGCTTGGACTGATGTTTCGGCAGTTTCTGATTTTAAAGTTTCAGTAATCACCTCTTCAGCTTTTAAAACTGTTTTTTCAGTGGTGGGCGTGTCTGCCTCATTAACTGCCTGTGTTCGGGCTGCTCTTGCTTTAAGTTTTAAAGCTAATCTTCTACGTGGGTTCATGATATATCCTCTCTGTTAAACCTGTAATACTAAATAGTTTTAAATTAACAAAACGAAAATCTGGAAAAATTGGCTCCGAAATTTTTTAGCAGATCTCTATTTTGAAAAAGAAAAACCCCCTCAAAAAGAAGGGGTAAAATATGTATAAATATTTTAGTTTAGATTGTGTGGAATACAGCAATTACTTTAATTGTCGTAGCAGCAGTAGCTAAGTTGCTTCCACTGTTAGGAGCTTTAAAGTTTAAGTATAACGTTCTAGCACTCCCACTATAAGTGGTAGCGGCAAGATCTAATGCTTCATTTGTAGCTGGACCACCCGGAATAGTGGCAAAGTGATTTGACCCTTTACCTTTGCCGTTTGCAATAAGTTGAAGTGGTGTGTTGGCTGCCCAAGTAACAGCAGAGCCACCGTCATCCAAAAGTGCTTTAAGAGCCAAAATTTGCTCTCCGTGTTCGGACGTACCGATACTAACATCAAAATCATCACCTGAACTGCCAGCAGTAACAATGTTACCGGCCGGAATACATACTAATTCTTTTATATAAGTTCCCGCGGGCTGTGAAATTTCAATGCTGTTATTTACATTTTTAGTGACAGCAATTGTGCCAGATGTTCCGGTAGAAACAGTCTCACTTAAGACTGAAGTACCAGATTCAGACAGAATCAATTTATCTGTTACCCAGCTCGATCCGGCGCCAAGTTTGATTTCTCTTTTTAAATTTTCCAATAGGGCCTCGATTCTCGCGAGACCAACTCTTTTACTTCCCATGTTTAAAACCCTCCATTTATAATCATGTCAAAAACATATGGTTGAGACTTTATAGCCTCGCCATTAATTAGTTCAAGCATAAAAGAAGGCCCCCACCTTTTTCAAGGTGAGGGCTTTCTGTGTTGTGTTTATCTTGGTTTTTTACCAAATATATGCTAAAAGCTTATATATCAAGTACCGCCAGATTCACCCAACAGTCCGCGACAAATCACGAGTCCGTACATATCTGGACGAACCATCTTCTTCGCGTAACGGGTCATGACACCCTTACGTGGTACGAAGTCTTCTGGTCCGAAGATCGTAGGAGTGGTTTGCAGTGGCACGTATGGTGCGTACACATATCCGCTCTCAAGGAAAGAGGATCCGCGACGACCAACGAGGATCACGTTACGCAGGAAGTATGGATCGACGATAACATCGAACTTCTTGCTCAGTGAGCCAACATTTACAGCACCGATTGAACCAGTCTCTGCATCAGCGGTTACGCTAGCACGGAATCCAGCGGTGAACTCAAGGATGTTGGCAACTTCAGGTCCACAGACGATGAAGTTAGCACCACCACGAAGAGTCTTGCGATGAATTTGCGCAGACACATCGTTGATTGTCTCAACAAGAGTCTCATACCACTCGGATACAGTACCGGTGAAGTCAGGAGCAGCTGCAGATGCACCAAGCTCGACTCCGCTAGTCTTATCTACGAAAAGACCGGGGGAGCGCGACCAGTAGTAGGTAGCAGCAGTAGCACCGTTGACAAGATCAGCAACAATCTCACGATCAATTTCGAGAGCGATTTGCTCCGAAAGGATGCTGGTCAACTCGACCTCAGCGTCAAGGTTGTGGTAGGCGTTAAGGTCTTGGCCTAACTCCGGAGTCCACTTAGCCTTGAGCTTCTTAGTTTGAGCGGTAACAGCGATACTGTCAACCTTGATGTCAATCTCGGGGATACCCGGCTGACCTTCAAGACCCCAAACAGTTTGACCTTGGATAGAACCAATAGCATTGTCGCCATTAGCAAAGTCATCAGTTTGTGGGAACTCAAGGCTAAGACCATGCGCAGCAGAAGCAGTATGGTCAAATCGCGGAACCACTCCACCGTACTCAACACCTGCGGCACGAACTTCATCAGCACCCGTCGAACCGGTTTGACCAACGATAGTAAGCAGCACCATGTTGCCGTGACGGTCTTGAGAACCAAGATCGGCATCACCACTCAACGGAAGTGGGCGCGTCAAGCGACGAACCATTTGTGCTCCCTTAGTACAAACAGCATCGTCACCTACAGTACCAATAGCAGAGAAGCCTTTAAGGGCAGCTGCAGACGATGTGATTGCAGAAAGGTTGTTAAGATCAAGTTGATCCAATAACGATGCAGAAACACGAATAATCGCATAAGCATGTGTAGCGTTTGCGAACGAAAGAGAATCAGCACCAAGAGCCAGAAGATCTGGATCGTATTGGATGTTCTTTTTGTCTCTGTCAGTCATTGCTAACGAGATGCTAGAAGCAGTAACAAAAGTACTTCTCAAGTGAGTCGAGCCAGATGGCGAACCATACGAGTAACCACGGGCCGATGCGCGTGGACCAGAAAGGTCAGCACCAGCAGCACTTACAAGATCGACACCACCAGTGATTGCAGCACCAACACGATCAGTACCATAAATGGACTGTCCAGCAAGGTTTCCAAACTTACCGTCTTGAGAACCAACACCGAGATCTCCCGAGAACGTAAAGTCAAGGAAGAAGATGAGTCCACTTGGGAGGCTCATGGGTTGAACAGAAACAAGATCGTTTGCGATCAAGCCTGCGAATACACGACGAACGATAGGGAATGCGACAGATGCGAAACCTTGTACATCTCCAGCGTTCATTGCGCTTGCTTCGCGAAGAAGCTCCTTAGCTTGGTTCTCAAGAAGACGAGCCATACCGTTTTTGGAACGCTCGTTATCGAGACCCTCTAAGAGTCCGGTCTTTTCCCACTTTGACAGTAGGGCGTGACCTTCGGCACGCATATCACGATTGACAACACCTTCGGTCAATCTTTCAATAATACCAGCCATTTTTAATTTCTCCTTATATTAATTAATACCTGCTAGTTTCTTCATTCTATCAGACAGCGGATCGACGGGTTTCGCCTCACTGCGGCTGCTAGCACGAAGAATGGAAGAACGACGGTTGATCGTTTCGCTCAGTGATTGTGGTCCACGCTTAGGCGTTGACTCCACTGTGCTTTGAAGCGTTTCAAAAATTGTCTTTGCTTCCGGAACAGAACCAGCTTTAGAAATCGCTTCGGCAATCTTTTGTTTTTGCCGCTCATTTAAGGAGGTATTTCTTAACACACGGTTCGTGTATAATAAACGAGCATTAGAAAGATTAACGTCAGTGACGCTTTCTTTTAATTGCTCAACTACGTTTGCGTAGTTTTGAAGTTTCTCTTTGAGTTGGTTATTTTCGAAAACCAACTCTTCTTGAGCTTGTTTCAAATCGTCTAGCTCAGTCTTGGTGTCGGTGGCTGATGTGTCAGTCTCTTCCTCTTCCAAGTGAGCATCTTGTGATTGAGTGGATCTACGTGACGCGAGTTCCTTCTCCATCTCATATTTTTTGTCTTCGGCACGTCTACCGGCCCAGCCGGCAAGATCAGCGCCCATATCTACAGTAAGTTTTTCCATGATAGCGTCTACAAGTGAGTCAGCGTCAATTGATTCTTTCTTAGAATCGTCTTTGTCCTTATCATCTTTTTTCTCACCGTCACCTTCACAGTCTACGTAATCGCATTTTTCAGCTTTACCATCGCCATCATCGTATTTGCCATCGGAACCGTCTTTAGCTTCTTCAAGATCTTCTTCTTCATCTAAAGACAGTTTTTCCATAATTGCATCTACGAGTGAATCAAGGTTCATGCTTTCTTCCATGCCCTTCATAGCCTCTTCATCTTGATCGGCTGCGGCCTCTACGGGGCTTTCGCCTTCTTCACCCTTGACATCATCATCTTCAGCAAGAGCGGTTAAATCTTCTTCATTAAGATCAATTTCATCATCTTCGTCAAGAGTAGACATTTCTAATTCTTCTTCAAGTCTATTCAGAGTTTCTGCTAACTCATCAAAATTAATTTTAATTTCTGATTCTTCACCTTCTTCATCGCAAGGACACAAATCTTCACCCTCAGCAGCACCAAGAGGAACATCTTCAGCAGCATCTCCAGCAGGAGCAGCGCCCATTGAGGCGCCCATATCAGGGGGGCCTGCGCCTAATTCTAATCCATCTTGTTCAAGAATTTTTTCTAAGGTTTCTTTAACCTCAGTCGAATACTTTTCGACAATCGTAGCCTCGGCATTTTTCAAGGCTGCCTCCTTAAGTGCCTTAGCATCTACGAATGCTTGCTCAAGTAAAGATGACATGTAATAAACTCCTATAAAACAGTAATTCACTGTAAATAGTGTGCTTTATTTACAAAAACCATTTTTAATATTATTATACGTCTCTAAAAGATAATACCGCCCACTCAAATGCGCCAAGAAGTTTGAAGCCTATAAGTTTTACAGCTTCACCCTGCGTGATTGCAAATGTTTGCTGGCCATCAATAAATTGTTCATTTCCTGCTGCAGCTATTGTCGAGCCAGTAATTGTTACACCGCCAGATCCGATGTTTTTAAAATAATATTGTATCCCATCGTTTATATTTGTAATTGGTGGCAGGACCGCTGTGTGCGATGAGCCGTTATTAAATACTATAACACTTGTATCTTCTGGAACATTATAAGATCCTGCTGATTCTCTGAGTTTATAACTTGTTCTCACAGAACCACTTACCAACGACGAACCAGTAACAACCAAACCTACGGAAGCAGTTAAATGGCCAGATATCGAGGCGTCACCAACCACAGTCAATGTATGTGTTGGTACGTCGACATTAATACCAACTTTATCACCGGAACCATCAACCATAAGCATGTGAGTATTGTTATTACTCTCTACACGGAAATCAATCAATGAATCCGAGCCTTGGTTAACAACAACTTCCGGCACAGCACCATCAATCCGAAGACCCTCTTTCATTGAACCAGCGTCATTGGTCTTAAACACAATGTGTTTATTTGTAGTGTTGTTTTGAATTAAAATATTATCAGAGTCGTTGACACCAATTTCAGCTAAATCTTCACCAGTACTACTACTAAAATGTATATTTGGATTTGTTGCTTGTATTGTTAAATTGCCAGAGAGGTGCAGTTTACTATTTGGAGCAGAGCCAGTTATACCAATACCAACATTACCAGAATTGTTAATTACCATGTGTTGTACGGGTGTAGAGGTTCCTGTTAAGGTTGTCCAAAATGACATACGAGTTGGATATGATTCATTGTTCCACTCTGAACCGTCGGCTTCGACTCTGATTCTGGACGAAACCGATAAAACTTCTCCAAGTGCAGAACCAACAAAGGCAACATCACCGATATCATCTCCATCAATATAGAAAGCTGAAGATGTTCTATGTAATCCAAGTGTGGCTGGCGCACCATTGTCTGTAACCGTCAGTGTAACACCCAGATCATCGTTATTAATACCTACTTTACCAAAACTAGCACCACCCGGTTTTACAAATAACGTAGGTGTATCGGTGGCACCACTAACACTTAAATTTCCACTTACAGAAAGAACGCTACCATCAAAAGTAAGATTTGCTTCACCATTAACAGTTGTGCTGTTTACTGACGTCACGAGCCTATCGTTGCCGCTGTTAGTATAACTTGTGATAGCCGCCGATGAGATACTATCAGTAATTGCTGTTTTAATTTGACTATATGTTAGATTCTTAATTGCACTGCTGTCACCGGAGTCAGCAATTATAAATGCATCATTGTTAGATGGACCTCCGCCTTTGTTTGAAGTCTTAGAAGCATCCACCTGTAAAGTTAAACCTGTGAATGCTAATCCACCATTTGAAGCGGTCAAAACACGGACACCTTCTGTGTCAACAGCAATACCTTGACCGCCGGTAACCTGTAATTCAGAACCATGACCAAGGCCGGCGGGATCAACGCTACTAGAAATACCAAGACCCAAAACAATATTTGATGCTGATAATCTGTTGGCCAAGCCATCGTAATTAATTGTTGCAAGATGATCTTTATTTAATATAATTCCGGTTAAACCATGAGCAGAGCCAGAGAAAGTTGAGCCGGTTATATGGCCATCCACGCTTAAGCTTGTAGCACTAGCAGCCGTCGTAATAGTCACACTTGACTCAGCTGTGAGCGTTCCGTCGCCATCAGAAGTTAAGACCCGATCCGCTCCGTCAGCGGCAATCAATGTAGATAAAGGTTCTAATTTTGCATTGCGAGTTGAATCCCAGTAACCACTAGATGTAATGTTACTAGTAAAAGTTTTAGTGCCTCCAATTGTTTGATTTCTCCAGATATCTACTAAACTTTCGACTGAGCCGGTTGTTGAGTTGGAGAACTCTACTTTACCTTTGATGATGTTATAAGCCATATTTTTATGTTCCTCACATTAAATAGTACAAAAAAAAGGATGCCCCCCTTTCGGGAGACATCCAAAAAAGAAATTGTAAAACAATCTCGGCCTAGTAGATGACCCACTTGCCATCAGAGTTAGAGTAAATCAACGATACAGCACCGAATGGTGATTCGATACGTGCTTCAGAGAAACCATCAATTTCGTCGCCAGTAGCAACAGAAGATGAGATTTTAACGAAGTTAGTTGAGCTAACATCAGCAGCTGTCTTAACAATGACAACATCACCAGCAGAGCCGGAAGGAAGCAAGAAGCTACAAGAGCCAGTTGCTGCCACAGTCATGAAGTTAAGTCCAACAGTAAGCGTATGGTTACCATAGGCAGCTTCTGGGATGTGAGTAGCAGAAACACTGTCACCACCGGTGGTATCAACAGAAAGAACACCGTCAGTAGCAGTAATACCTGTACCCGCAAGAGCCAAAGCATAGCTTGAGAATGAACCAAGCTTCTGTAAGCCAGTCGCTTCATCGTGGTAGAGAATACTACCAGTGGTTAAGCCCATGATCTCGTCGACCGAAGTAGCCAACTTGTTAATGTACTGTGGTCCGTTAAGAGAAGCGGAGCCATAGACAAGCTGGTTAGAGGACAACTTGTGAAGTGTCGAGTCGCCAGAACCAGAAACAACACCAGCAGCAGAGATCTGAACCTTGTTTTCAGGACCAAAGTTAGAAGCACCAACAACGTTTAAAGTGCTTGAAGCTGAAAGAGTTGTGAACTTAGCAGAAGCTGTGTTAGATCCACCAATAATAACGTCATCAAGAGTACCCCCATTAATGTCAGCAGTTTGAGCAATAAGTGCATCAGAAGTTACACTGTAAAGTGTGGAGACACCAGAAGCAGAAAGGATACCGTTCTGTGCTTCGAAGAATGGCACTCCGCCACCGCCTTCAGCGTAGATCTCTAACGAGCTACCGGTAATACCGAGAGAAGCTGAAAGAGTTGATGCAGCGAATGCACCGTCGACGGTAAGGTCGCCAGCAAAAAGGTCAAGGAAGTGACCAGCAGCACCAGAAACAACTGAGCCTGAAAGAGTACCACCACTAATTGTAGCAGTGCCGACTGTAACTGCGTCAGCAGTCAGGCCACTAAGTGTAGAAACACCAGAACCTGAGAAAACACCGGCAGCAGAAATCTTAGCGAGTTCGCCGGGACCGAATGTAGAAGCTCCAACAACACTTAAAGTGCTAGAGCCAGAAAGCGTAGTGCCTTTGACGCCACCAGCGACCGTAAGAAGATCTGCTGACAAAGTTAAGAGATCTGAATCATCTTCGATTCCGATAACACCACTTGTTCCAGCACCAACCTTAAGAGCACCGCCAATAGAGCCAGCGCCAGAGCCTGAAAGAGCACCAGCAACCACAACGTTGTTAGGGGAAAGCGTTATAAGGTCGATGTCGCCTCGGACACCAAGTCTACCATTTTGTTTAATTACAACAGATTCAGCCTGAAGATCAATAGAGGCTGAAAGATCACCGGCAACAGTAACTTTGTCGGTGGTAAGTGTTATGAGATCAGCGTCAGCGCTAGTACCAATAACACCTGCAGCGTCAAGAATAAGTTCTTTACCAGAAAGTCTTCCTGAACCTGAGATTGTGGACTCACCAACTAGCGCTTCTTCGAATGTCGTTGAACCGCTGAGTTTGGTGGTACCAAATTGAAATTTATAAGCCATTTATAAAACCCTCCATATAAAATTGATTTTTAAATAGTTTAAACAGACACACAAGATGCCTGTTGCTCATAAATAGGTGCAAAATTACTCAGTAAACATAGTACCGATCGAAGCCATTACAATAAAGCGAAAGAGATGCATAAGACGACTCCAAAACTAGTGAATTTTCACCGTCGATTGTTTGAGATCCAGAGGCTAAAATTGTTATATTATTCGTACCTGCTTCGCCACCCTCATCTTTAATTATGTAAGTATGACCGTCTGTCAAAACAGCGGCATCAGGCAATCTTAGTTCTATAGCACCTGCTGTTGAATCCATTCCAATATAAAAATCATCCACTGAAGCAGTCATAGTTGCGGTTGAAGTTTTGTGATGATAAACAACCGCACCTGATATATGTAATCTGCCGCCCACAAATCCAGAGGCAGAAACATTTAAGCTGGCTGACATTGCACCACTAACGGCAACAGCATGGTCAGGGGCTGTACTTCCGCCAACAGCAATACTGCTTGTGGTCGCTGCTAGGTTGTTAGTTAATTCATTGAATATCCCACCCCTAACAGGCACATTCGTCAAAAACCTACCATCTCCAATAAAAAACGATGATGATATTCCGACACTAGCTGAAATTTCACCTGTAACGGTCAGCGTGTTTGTACCGCCATTAAATGTAAGATTTGATTCGCCAGTTAATTTATAAGCATCTGCTCCAATAGTTGTTAAATTATATTGATCTGGATTAGATGTAATTTTTAAAACATGCTCTAACTCTTTGCCGTCACCTACAAAAGCACTAGAAGAAACTTGCCCATCAGCCAGCAATTGACCGGGAAGTAATACGTTTCCCGATAAGACATTGTATCCCATCTACATCAGCCCTCTAATATAATTATACAATTATAATTAGAAGACAAACCAATTAGAGCCATTAGAATAAACAGATATTGCAGTCATTGTACCTGTCATTTCGTAATACTGCTCGCCATCAATTGTTTCTCCACCGGATCCAGACAGAACAATTGAGGCAGGAACTCCGTCAATTGGCATGCGCTCACCTGTAAATTCATCTTTAATTACTAGTACCGAGCCCGTCATAGCGACACCGACTGAATCAGCAGCAGAGTGTAATCTGATTTCAACTGGGCATTGCCCCTTCACACCTATAATGTGATTTGTGTTAGAAGATGAGGCGTAAGTTATCACGCCTGTACCACCCGAAACAGTGGTGTATCCGTATTTGACACCATGCGGCATGCTGATTTGTCTATTTTCTGAATCTACATGAAATGTAACAACGTTTGTTCGACCAATTGTTAAGCTACCCGTTCTGACATGTTGGTCGTCATTTGTATTACCAAACCTTGTTGAGCCACTTGCTTCAATCCTAGTTATATCTTCGAAATGATAGCTACTAGCGGAGATTGCACCGGAGATAAAGAACGTACCGGTCAGGATGAGACTGCTAGTTGTGCCCCCAGCACCGGGAACAGAGCCATCAAAATTATACATGAAAAAGTCGGATCCAGATATACCGCCGGCTCCAGTCATAAACATGACAGAGCCGGTAACACCATCAGAGTTAGTAGTAGAGCCACCTTCGGTGCAGTTTACATATGCCCATCCAAATCTTGACATATATTAGCCGACTCCGTTATATGAACCTGACCAGCTAATTGCGTTTTGATCCAAATGCCACTGATCCTTAGAGCCAGTAGGAAAGTCAACCCGGTTTGTTTCAATACTTGTAAGACCAGCAACAACAGAAATTGGGGACTCACTTGGAGTAAGCGTGACATTATCACCACCCTTTACATAAATTCTATTTACCTTTACTTCCATGCGCTCCGAAGCCGAACCAGAGGGCACAATAAAAAAGTTTTTATTATCAGGAAGGAAGGCGTTTGGTCCAAAACCAACCTTTACTGAGCCTGAGCCATCATTAATAACCTGAATCCATCTTGTGACATAAGGAAAGTTGACAACACACTGATCAAAAGTGGCATCAATACCTCCCGATGCAAAAGGGCGGCCGCTAGTTTGAAAAGCAGGAACATGGTTGATTCCCACCCGCATTGCCCAAGAAGGGTCTTTCCAATTTGACATCTTAATTCTCCAAAATTTATATCATTCGTAGTAAATAGTATCTAATTTTTTCTTCTACTACGTTTTTCTAACAGTCTTTGTCTTTTCAATTCCTGTCTTTTTCTTTCTCGTTGGGCCCGGGCTCTTTTATCACGCTTTTTTTCAGAAGGCTTTTTGTATCTTCGCCTATCTTTGTACTCTTCGATTATTCTCTCTTTTTTACATTTTTTAATAAAACGTCTAATCATTCTTTCGTGATTGCCGCGGCACTCTTTTGATTTAACTACAACATTACTACCCATTTCTTTTCCTATTCATTTGGTCCCATACTTGTGAAGCGCCACCAAGAAGAGAGCTAATATCAACACCAGAGTCACTTGGGTTACCTAAATCAACAGAGGCGCCGCCGCCTTGGTCGGTAGCTTCATAAGAAGACATAGGTTCAGTGCCTTCGAATAAATCAACTCCATTGTAGGCATTAGTACTAACAGCTTCAAGTAATTTTTTTCTGTGTTCCTGTAGCTTCAATCGGCCTTCTTTTTGACTTCGCTTCATTTGTAAGTCCTCATTAAATAGGCGGTTTTCTTGTTTTTTGACTTGTTTTGTGTTCTCGACAACAATATTAGTTTGCATTCCTTTTGCAACCTCAGAAACAACGTTCGATAAGACGCCTTCTTCAATAAGCACTTCGTGAATACATTCCTTCACCAAAGGTTTAATTAATTTTTTTAAGTCAGCTTTTTTCATAATATCCTCTTTTTAATTCCAGCTAAAGTTTGTAAACGGTCAAATGACTCTGTTACGTTGTTTTTATCTCGTTGCGCCTTCTTTGCAGCTGCCATCATGTCAAGAAACGGTTCTGATAATTTATCGGCTGCGTCACCAAACACTCCAGAGTCTGCAAGTTTAGCAATGAAATCTTTAATGTTTGCTACTTGTTGCAATTCTTTCTTATCAAGTCGCGAGCCCAACATCATACCAAGATTTTTCGCAACATTACCCGTGGCTTTTCCTTTTTTGACCACATCAGCTATCTTGGCGGCGCGGTCAATTGTTTTTACAGCTTTAGCTGCTTTGGCGCCTTTGGCGCTCAGTTTAAAAGCTTTGCCGGCTACTGGTAAAAGCGAGATAACATCTATTAGAGCATCGTCCCAGTCTTTTGTTGCTATGTTAAGAGCCAGTGAGGCTATCGTGGCAGGGGTTGCTACAATTTCTCCGGCGCCCGTAACGCCGGCAACACTAATTGCATCAAGCGCAAACTTTACTTGCTCCACATCTGGGATCTCAACTCCTAAATCTTGCGCTTTTTGCTTTACAGTATCCATGGCTTTATCAACAATGCCACTTTCTTCGTCTTCAGGTTCTGTTTCATCATCTACCGGAGCTTCAGGCGGCAATTCAAAGTCCATATCAGGCTCTTTCGGTGGAGCGCTGAACTTAACTGTATTCATTCTGGCCCACTTTTGAATAGTTCTCTCAAGCTTTTTTTGATTTTGAGACTCAAGACCAAATGAAGCTATAAGATCGTTTAATTCTCTTGTGGTGTTTGGCGAGAAAGTACGGGGTCCTCGATCAGAATCTCCGATTGCTTCTAATACAACATCGTCTTCTTCTGTTGCTTTCAGCATTAATAACAATAGCTGGCCTTTCTCATCTTTTGTAAGAAAATCAATAGGCTTAAGTATGTTCATCAAAGAGTCAGGGTACACATCGCTGTTAATACCAGCAACAACCTTATCCTGATCATCTGGTTCATATTCCGGCTCGCTTTCTGGCTCAGGTGTTTGTTCTGGCTCGTCGGCCGGTTTAGCTACAACTGGCAATGGGTTTGGGTCAAAATCAAAATCCGATAAATCTGGCACAAGCGGCTCAAGTTCAGGTATATCATCGAGAGGGATTTGATTTAATTCATCGTCACTAAGGGTTTCATCGTTATCTGTATCAAAAGGTTCAAGGAATTCAGGATCATTTTTAAGACTGCTAAAAAGTGATGGAAATTTATCGGAAAACCAAGTTATGGTCAACTCTTGGCCTAACATTTTTTCAAGATTCATTACCACTTCTTTCTCAAATGCATCTGCTAAGGCTGCAGAAGGCTCTGGAACACCGGAGGGGAGAGATTCACGCCACGCATAGTATCCATTACCGGTTTGGGTCAAGGCGTCTTGGCCAAAAGGATCAAGGTAAGTGTCATCGTCTTTCATAAAAACATAATACATCTGGTCGCTTTTCGCTTTTATCCCGGTGGCCCGCACAGCTGTTGCAAATGCAGCCATCTGTTTGACATCTTTGTCTTCAATCATACGCTGTGCAAAGTACTCAGCATGGTTTCTTATAGTTTTAGCTAGGTGTCTAGGAAGTTTATTTAAAGGGTCGGCTTTAGTATATGCTCGGGTGTACCCGGGTTTAAAATCATATTTAGCTTCGGCTAGAAACTCTTGCCAATTTTTATTTATTTGTTTTTGATTATTCACTATCCAAAACCTCGTTTAACAGTCTGTTAATACGATCGGCTTTGGTGAATACTTGATTGTTGTAGTCTTTTGCTTCTTTCATCATGAAAGCATTTGGTGTCGAAGGTTCAGAAACAAAGTCAAAACATATTAATTGGAAATCTTCTTGAACAACGGTTGTGTCATTTGATTCAGAAACAGAGCCCATACCACGACTAGAGATGCCAAGCTTGACGCCACTTTCGACAAGCGATTGTAAAACCTTACCTGACGGAGTGTTCAAAACCTTGACCTTGCCCATCACAGATTTATCTTCCATCCAAATATCGGTCACAAGATGCGAAGCATTCTTAAGGTTAATAACTGAATCATCTGGGTGATCTAACTCACCTAGTGCTCTATTTTCACCAACAAGTTTTTTGTAGTTCTTAACTTCTCTAGCCAAAACTTTATATGGATATACGCGCTGATTACCGTTGAGCACATCAGCCTCTTGGAGCTTACCAGTCAACATCATGCCGCCGTTGGCAACATAACGTTTTTCATCCTCAGTAAGAAGGTCTTGGCATACGCCGCCTTCGCACAGCTCATAAAATTCTCTAAGTAGCTTCTGACCCATAGCTAAGACCCTTTACAGCAGTGTCTAACTGGCTGAAGCATCCACTTTCTTGTCCAAGTGGCAAGACTGTTCGTTTGCGTGTTTGTGTTCATGTTTAACTCCATTATCTCCGAATACCATGTTCATTACATAGGATGTGCCAGAAGACAACCAACCAAGAAGGAAAAAGTTTGCTACTGTAACATCATAGCTAAATAGTTCCGTGAATGGAGAAAGCAGCATTAAAAACCACCCAACGTGAAATCCCATACACATTGGGCAGTGAAACACTTTACCGTAACCACCACCGAAGTCTTTTGATGGGCGCCATCTTTTCAACAGAGGTAAGTCACTATACACCAAAATTTGTGTAAGCCCGTAAGCACATAATATAAAAGTTAATAATTCCATTAGTTTTCCTGTTCTACCATACCGGTTTCCATTCCGGTAGCCATACCGACAACATCAGCAGCCTTAAGATTTTTACCTTTAGCTAAAATCTCAAAGGCATCTTTTGTAATTTCCGGATCGATGTCCCCACCTTGTGTCAGTTGAAAAGCAAGATAGGCAATCGCAGCAGCAGGGGCACCATAAGTTTTAATTTTTTGACCCAAATCAGATTCAAAGAAATTTTGAGCTTTTACATAAGCTGTGGCACCGAGTTGGTCAAGTATATTTTCTTGTAAATCTTGATCAATAAGATCTGACATTTCTTCAAATGATTTTATTAAATCCATTATTTCTGGATCATTTGAAACAATATCAAGAAAGCCTTGTAATTTTTGTTTGTCAGCTTTGACTAGTTCATTACCCAAAGCTTTTACGTCTTGAGGATTGTTTTTGACATTCTCAAGATTGTTCTTTTCGAGAATCAGATACCTATCCCATCTTTCTAATATAGTTTTCATTTCAGACATCTGGGCTCTCCTTAGATAGTGTACATGTAGGAATAGCGATATGGATCTCTGACATATCCGGGGCGCAAGGAGCCTTGCTGCACTTGCTGAGGTACTTCACCAAGCTCTGTTGAATCCGCTTTGTCTGGGTCAATGAAATCATCATCAACGCCGGCAACAATAGCCTCAACGTTTTCAAAGTATGGGCGCTCTTCTTCAATAAATTTGCTAATATTAATAAGTGCGAACTTAGCAGAGTTAATCTTGTCATCATATGCTTCTTGTAGTGTACCCTCTATAGCACCGTAGTACGACCCGCCTTGGACCGATTCAGCAACTATTATACCTTTTTTTCTTAAATAATTAAATAGCCTATTTTGAGCACCATATGTCATATCACTCATAGTCTCTTTTGGAAAGGCAGTAATCTTGTTTGTTCGCGATGACATGACAATATCAATATCAGCATGATCAAAAATCATCAAGTCTCCATTCAAACTTTTGCGGATATTCAACTCAAGCTTTACAGAAGGTGTAGGCTTAATAGCCGCTGAACCAACTTTAATTTTAATTGGCTCATCTGAAGGTATAAGATTAACTACTACTGCCATCTTCGTGTATTTCCTTTACAAGTTGTTGTGTCTTAAGTACAGTCATAATTACATTTTCGCTAATTGTTTCTTTCGAATATGAATTAAGTTTACTAATAATCATTTCGGTCTTGTCAGACATTGACGCGTCGGTCTTGATCTCATCCAGATTTTTGGCCTCTTCTAATTTTTCTTTTAGCCGGCCTATCTCTTCATTTAAGAAGATTTTTAGTTCAATTGAATTGTCAGCAAATGACGAGATATAATGTGACAACAAATATTTTTGCTCTTCTAATAAGTCATCTTGGTATTTTTTGTTAAACTTATCAACAAAAGTTTTATAAACAAGATTATCTACAACAGGATGCTCATGATCTAATTCAGATGAAGTAGACATGTTTTCAACTATTTTTGATTCTAAAATAACTTTTTCCTTTGGAGATGTAGTGTTAAACATTTTATTAATAGTAGCAAGTGATTTATAATTTGGAACAAAATTATTGAAAACAGAAGGTGACAAATTTTTATTGACATCATTAATAATATCGGTTTGTTCATCGAATAATCCGACTGGATCGATTAGTCTTTTTGAGATATTTGCTTCTTTTAATATTTGTTTACTAATTTCTATATCAAGATTTTGATTTTCGTAAAGAGATCTATAGCACTCTAAGTCTCTTTTCAAATTTGAATCGCTGCTAAAATGCTTACGAACCAAGTCAACCGCCTTTTTACTTCTTTTGTGATCATCTTTCAGTACAGCAACAGTTGCTTCATTAATTAAAGCTTCATATACAAACGCTGTATTACGTTTTTTGTTGTGTTTAACTTTCATCATTTTGCTCCGTAATCAAGTCTTTTTTGTTTTGTAAATCTTCAAGCAAACTTAGAATAGAATTATCAACTTGTAATAATTTTTGTTCTTCATTTCTCTCTCTCAGTGAGTAAATAGGCTCTTCTTCCTCATAAATGCCTCTTGATAGTGATCTAAGTTCTGAGCCACCTAAATTGTTAGTTCTATATGTGTTGGTTTCAGGCGTTGCAATCTTTGAGTAATTTCTTGTACGGGCGCCCGATGGTCTAGAATCTGTTTTTTGTGGATAGTAAACTTTACCCTTGGCGCCGGGTGTTATCCTTGGAGCGTTGCGAGTGCCCGGTGGCGCGGCTAACAATGTGTCATCTCCACCGCCGGCGTCATCTCCGCCTCCAGCATCTGCAGCAGGAGTATCATCACCACCGAGATCTAAGCCGCCGCCGGCGTCACCGCCGGCATCACCACCGAGGTCAAGACCTCCGCCACCAGTATCACCACCAAGATCTAAGCCACCACCTCCACCAGCGCCAGCGGCCGCTTGACCCTCGGCCACAGCCTGAAGAGATGCATCATGTTTACGATCGTAATACAATTCTCTTTGACATCTTACAAATTCTTCATGTGACATGTTAAAGATGTTATCAGACACCCAGCGCCTAGAGAAGTAGCCTTCTGTAGCAGCGCCGGCGATATCGAACTTGGCTTTCCAATGTTCAAGCTCTTGTAGCTCCGCAATCTTAGATGGATTGTTCAAAGCAAGTTTGAAATTAATAAGATCATCTCCACGGAAACCAAGAGTATAAAGATGGATGATTCCAATTTTTTCGAGTTCATGTATAACAGTCCTTTGTAATCTCTGCACTGTGCGCGCAAAGCGAATATCTTTCTGCGCTAGCGTTGTTTTATCTTCGGTGGCACCTTCGCCCATCGACAAGTATGACTGAGGCACCTTAAGGGCTGAGAATAATTTGTCTCTCAAATATTTAATGTCATCAATTTCAGTAGTGTTTGACCCACCGGCAAGGTTTTGTATATCAGTTGCTGAGCCTGCACGCACCGGAATGTAGTAATCTTCTTCGATTGAAAGTGGGTTATACCTTAAATCAACTCGACCTGTATCCTTATTAACAATTGAGTGTCGCTTCAACTGTGTAACAATTTTCTGCATATATCCCTCAACATCTTGCGGAGGCACAGCCCCGACATCAATCTTAAACACACGACGCTCCGATGAACGAACAACACGATATGCCATCATCGCATCTTCCATTAGTGTCAATTGCCTCCATATTCGACGGGCCGGTTCGAGGACAGATGTGCCATACGGAGAGTATTTGTCATTGCCTAAAATTCGAAAATGCGCCACCTGCCAATTTTCAAAAGTCATGCCAGCAGAATTCCATTGATATTGAACATAGTTAGGATTAGTGGCATCCATGCCTTCTAATCTTTCAACTTCTTGAAGTGGTAGAGCAATAGTAGATTGTACGCCCATTTTATCATCGATATCTAAGTACAACATAAAGTCACCGTACTTGCACATTGTTCTACACCAGCCAAAAAGATTATATTCAATATTTAAAACATTGTGATACAAAAGATCAAGCACAGCTTTAATCTCTTCATTTGAACAGTTGATGTTCAACATAGGACGGAGTGCAGAAAAGGTGGTCATTTCATCAGCATAGATATCAAGCGATGAAGCAATCTCTGGCATATACTCCATCTGATCAAAATCAATATATCTCTCACTTCTTCTTTGGTTACCAATAGCATTTGCAGCAATTTGATCTAGAGGGTTGTAAGTTGATTTCTTAAACTGTTGACCAGAAGCTGATTTAAATCTAGATGAAAACTTATCTAAATGTTGTCTTCTAATTTTCCGGCCTGATTGAGAACGGTAATTAACGATTGGGCCGGAAAAAAGACGGGTTAGTCTTTTAAAAAGCTCTGATTCTTGATTCGCTGGGTTTTTGCCTTTTCTTGGGTTGTTGGGTGCCATTTAAATTCTCACTTTATAATCCACATAAATTCTTTGTACATGTTCTCGGCATCTGACATTTTATCTAAAACGCCATCCTCTTTATAGCCGATCTGTCCTTTAATTTTTGTGTCAAAACTGGTTCGTGATGTTATTATAGCATCAACAAAAGCCTTCTTGTAGTTCAAATCTCTTTGATTTGTTTGCAGGGCAGTGTCTCTAACCCAACAGGCGATTGCTAATGCCATAACTAAATCATCGTTATATCCTTTTAATGCTTGGGGTTTACCATTTGTCCAAATAAATGTTCTCAATTCATTTGCCAAACGGGATGAATACGTAGTAATTAGTTTGTTTCTTATAAACTCTTCTAATTTAGCAACTACAAGCGGCCTAGTCTTAGATGATGTTGTAAAACCGGCCACTGCAGACGTTCTGTGTTCAGCCATGTGCTGCTCTATGTATTCATGTGTTGACTTCACAGAATAATATATATTAGGATATGCATAGTCAACTAACTTGTCTAGCACAGTATATCCAATACTATTATTTTCAATTACAACCATAGCATTTCCAAACTCTCTTCCAATCTGATTTAACATATTGGCATACAAATCAGGTGTTGGTTTACCTTGATACTCTCCCACTACTTGCAAAGTTTCTAGCTTAATTATGTGGAATGTAGAGTAGTCGGCGCCATCACCGCGGGCCACATCAGCAGTCAGTAAATATGTAGATGATGGGTCATACTCTTCCCAAATCCAAAAATTGCGATCAAATGCGGTTCTATACTTAGGCTCAGTAATGTTTGAAGTAATCCACTCTAAAGCACCCGGATCAATCACAGTCTCACCCGATGTGTTGAAATTGCATTCAAGTTCTTGAGCGATTTGTCTGCGTGACATATTTTTGGTTTCTTTTTTAAACCATTCCTCATCTCGCTCTGGGTGTACATCCCACATTAGTGTTGTAAGGTTAAAATTATTTTCTTTAGTCTCAGCGCCAATACAATTTTTGTGAAACCAATTACCAACACCATTGGGGGTAGATATCGCGATGCATCGACCACCAGTAGAAAGTGTAGGATACAAACCAGTCCACAAATCTTCAAGGCCGTCGATATGTGCAGCCTCATCCAAAACCAAAAGTGACAGAGCTTCTGATCGACCTGCATCACCAGATGTTGATGCAGCCTTAATTGTTGAGCCGTTTGACAGTTCAAATGATGTGCGATTGTCTGTTGAAATCTCAGCAATCCGAATCCAGTCTGGTAAATTCTTCATGATGCTTTTGACTTTACGCACAAGGTTCCCAGCTGTTTCAAACTTAGTAGCCATAACAAGGATAGACTTATCGCGATGAAACAACATCATCCAAACAATGTATCCAGCAGTTAGAGTAGATATACCAAGCTGCCGGCCTTTGTTAATTATATTAAACCGATAATCGTTAAAATCTTTTAACAGCTCATCTTGATAATCAAAAGTATTAAAAAGAATTAGCCCATGCATCGGATGAGATATACGTGCGTAAGTTTTAAGAAAGTACGAGGGGTCTTTGCCGCATTTAACTACTTCTTTTAATATTTGTTTTTTTGTTAATTTGAAGCTCATACATCTTTCAGTGCCTCTTCAACCATAGACTTGATTTCTCTAAACCCAATTTGTCTACGTGGAGGCTCAATATAATCAGGTGCTAATTTTTCAATCACGGAGGTAAACAAATCAACCATCTCGTCTGGCTGCATGTCTTGTACTAAAGCTGTGACTTGATCTTGTACCGAACCTAAACTGGACTGTGGTTCTGAATCCATACCAAAGGGCATTGTATCCGCCGCCCTGTCAACTTCTGCATCATGCGGAGATTGACCAGACTTTGGTGCTCCACTCTTACCGTAATCATCAGTTAACCAGCTTGGCCTAGGGGCATCGCCTTTAATCCAAGCAATAACTTCGTCAGCCTTTTCTCTACTCATGGCTTCAGTTATAAAAGTCTCTTTTAGGTATTCCTCAATAATAATTTTTTTAATTTGAGATTTAGTCAATTTCATTGTCTACAAACCCTTACAACCTTTGATTGTCAAAAGATTTGATAAAACATCTATCTCATTTTGAATTTTTAAATCATCATCAGAATTGTTAGAATCGCTTTTCAATGTTTCCAACTTTTGTTCAATGTCTTGACAACTTGCTCCAGCATATTCACTTTCATTTAATTTAGCTGAAATATTGGCTGTAGGTTTATACGCTCTTCCACGGGCTCGTTGACCGGTAGAGATTGCAATTGGATCACCGCCCACAATTGCAGCAGATAGAAAGTCAATGCTAACATCAAGACTGTCAATCTTGTCGGCCAATTTATCAATTGCTTTGGTGAGAGCAGGATCACTTTGCAATTCTTCTTTAATAATTTGCTTCAGTCTTGACTTTGCGATTTTCATTTTACGATTCCTTTTTTCTGGTATCGTTTTGTGGACGCTTGCCTCCATCGCCGTTCCAGCCACCTTGGTCAAGAAACTTTCTAAAATTATCTTCAAGGCGATCTTCGGACGCGACATTGTGTGCCATATCCTCAGATAATCCACCAACTTTATAATACATCTTAGCTGTAACCCAGCTTCTGACTCTAGATGAATTCTCAACACGAACATCTACTTCACCATGCTTAGTAAGTGTGACGCCTGAGCCAGTAATCTTTTTGTACTCTTTCTTTAAAAATTTTACAACATCGGCAATTCTTTGCTCAATTTCTTGTTCAAAACCATTAGCGTAAACTTCACGAAGTTGCACTTCTGAGTGAAACCCGAGACACATCATGTTTCCATTGAAATTAATATTAAAGCCATCCATAACTCTTTTGTCAATTAGGGGCCTACCCTCTTCACGCCGAAGACCTGCTACCACAGGCTCCCCATTTTCGTCTAATGCTCCATCGTATGCATTAGCTGCGGCTTGTGATAAACCTTGTATAATTTCGTAAACTGTTGCCATTACTAGTCTCCTTTGACATTCTTGTAATATAAATAGTGTTTAACTGAAGAAAGGTAATCAGACGCTTTGGTGATTTTAGACTGAACCCACGCATCCAATTGTTCACCATCTTGTATCATCTGTTCTAATTCAGAAGCATACTCAGCGGTTCTATATAGTTGTGATTTGGCCATTTGAGACTCATCATCATAATCCTGTGACATCTGGCGAGGTTCAGGAGTAACAGGGCCGCAGCCTTCAGTTGTAACGGTTTCGCCATCAGCGGGAGCTGAATCTGCGCTTGCACCGCCGGGCTTCAGTCTTTTATCAAGCAGATCAAAAACAATTTGTATCACATTTCTTTTTGTATTTAAATCCATACCTTCTTCGGCGGCCAACTGAAGCATATACTCGTAAACTTTTGCAGCTATGTTGCGTTCTTGCGGGCTAATTTCGCCGGCTGTTGCCTTGGTAGCATCACGCGTTTGTTTAGTAGCTTTACCAACACCTGCGCTAGTACGATCTTTTTTTACGTCTAACGGGCTTTGTTCTTCAAGAGATTCTAAAATAGCTTTCTTGATATCATTTTTTGTAATTTTCATCTGGGCGCCATCCTTTACTCCACCTTTCCTCACGCCCTTCAACAAATTTAATGTAGCAACCATGGCAACATTCAAATTTAACTAAGCAGACATTATCCATAGATTTTTTAGGAAATTGTCCGCAGACTGGGCAAGACTGAATGGATTCTCTATTAAGTAGTTTTTTACTGACCTTTATGCCATTTACATCAATTTTCTCACTAGACTCATCATTTCGCTTAGTTTTTCGATATAAGGCCTTCATTTGCTGAAGATATTCCTTCTCTTTTTCTTCGTTCCAATTCGCTCTGGGATTCTGAACAGCCTCGGCGCCGTATTTCTCAGATATAGCTTTCTCAACAGCAGCTATTTGATCATAATTTTTACTCATTAAATGCTCTATATGCTCCATATGATGCCGCAGTACCAACTAGGATCCCACCAGCAAAATATAACCATTTGTGCCGGGGTGAAGTTTTTTTTAGTGCTTTAGCCAATAAATCAATTTCTTTATCTTTCTGCATTATAAACAAATCATACTCATCTGTTAAGGCTTTATGCTCAATTCTCAGGTTTTCTAATTTAAATTCATATTCTTCTTTTTGTATTTTTAGTTGATAATCAGTTCTTATATCACAAGAATACTTTAAAATATCATAGTCTGCCATAATTTGTGCCATGGCGTATTCATCGAACAATACACCTGCAAACGGTGCGGGTGCTTTATATTCTAAAACTGTAAACTTGGCCGGCTCAGTTGCTCCGACTGCCATTGTCAACATTAGCAAAAGATTAAGGAACATACTGAATACCAAACTTCTCTTCTATATCTTTAATTAGTTGTTCTCGATCACTATTAAATTTGTTTCTATATTTACCTTTCTTATCTTCTCTTAATTCGTCAATCATCTCTAGTGCATCTTCGTAGTCTTCTTCAATTGCAGCTATGGATTCCAGATGACTTTCCATTAATTTTTGTTTTTCACGAATCTCTTTCTTGTGTATTTCTTTTAAGCCTTCGATCTGTGCTTGATGCGATTCATTTTGTGCTTCGTATGCCTGCTGCATAAGGTGGTAATCGTATCTACTTTTTAAGGATACAACAGCAGCCAAAATTAAAATAAGTAAAACTTTCCAATTTTTAAGAATAAAATCAAAAACTTTTGCCTTAATCATTGTAGCCTCTTAGTTTCGAAATACCATCAATCACTGTCTGACCGCCAATATAAATTGCTGAGATAATTACCCAATCTTCACTGGTCACATGTCCAGCTAGCGTCAAGCCTGTTGCTGTCAACCAAACCATAAGTTTGCGTGATGTTAGTTTTGCCAACCATGAATCTAAAAATGCTTGTGCTTTTGCCATCATTTACGCCTCTCTTTTAAAAATCTTTTTAGCTCTTCTCTGACAACTTCGTCAACTGCATAAAGAGCTTTTAAATACTTTTTAGCCATAGCTACAGATTTGGAGCAGCCTTTCTTTTCTCCCTGAGAGCCATCGCGCTTTTTTTTATAAACGCATTTACCAACACGCTTATAGGGCATTTACTTAAGTCTCACCAAGTTAGGGGCCATATCTGGACGTGCTCGCTTAAAATCAGCTATTGAATTACTGATAGCATCAACCTCAGCAGGACCATCATACCATTCAACAAATACCGCTGCCATATCATATCTAACAACCCACTTTCTTGTTATGCCAGCATCAATACACAATTGTGTAAAGATAGCCGCCACGGCTTCCGGGTCTGTTTCTTCAACTTCCTCTACAACCACAGTCGTAGGGGAAACGGAAGTTTTAATTACTAATTTATTCCAAAGTGTTTTAATCCAATTCATGTTGCTAATCCATTCATACTTAGTATCGCAATCAATCCGGGCACATTCTTTCTGACATAAACGCCAGAAAAAAGTGTCTCGCATCGACCGCCGACATAAGCGATTGCCGACTCAATATTCTTGCTGACTTTTGGATCAGCTACCATCTCTTCTGACACAACCAGCACTAACGAACCTGCAGCAGCCTTACCTTTAGGTGGAGGGCATGCTGACCGGTTCATACAATTGTGGAGGATCACCGATCCAAGCTTTCCAGTATTTGGATCTTTTATCATAGTTGAGCCCATGAAGGCACGACCGTCATTGCCCAAACAAGTTTCTAAATCCTTACTATCAAAAGATTGGATCGGTGAGTCCTCAGTGGAGAGTTTCAAAACTTGAGCCAATGACTTAGCAAATTGCGTGTTGGCTACTGGGTACATACCAAGCATGCCAATTCTACCACGCAGTAATCTTGTGGAGCGCTCGTTATCAAGAACGATGTGCGGGTGCTTGGCAACATCATTTGCCAGCGTCAACGCATTACGAGCGATTGTGGGGTTAAGGTTTTCTTGTGCTGTTGGCCATGATACTATATAAACGACTTTGCCGCTTGACTGAACAGAGCGCATGTAACGCTCAAAGACAGGATGGAGAGCGGTAACAGAACTACCGGTACCACCGCCACCGCCAGCAAGGACGAATAACCAATCGACCTTACCGAGTTTGATGCGGAGAGCATCTTCAACAATTGCACCATTTTGACTTAAAACCTCTTTTCCATATTCTACATTCTTTCCGATTCCATCAGAATCAGGAATTAAAACGACGTGATCTTCTTCAACATTCTTAGGAATATCTTTTCCTGTTGAATTTACGAGTAGCGTTTTGTTGAAACCAAGTTCAATGAACGCGTTCGCCATTTTGTTGCCTCCGCCGCCGACGCCAACAAAGCCCACGTTTATCGAAGAGGGGGCCGTGTTTTCTGGGAGAAGATCTTCATCAGAGTATTCCATCTGTAATCCGAAATCCTCGACCATACCGAAATCTTCAGCATCTACCTGTTCGTGATAGTGGTCTTTCTCCTGATTGAAGGAGGGTGGTGGTTCTGCGGGAGGCAGAAAATCAAATTCATTGTTGTCATTATCAGACATATATTAATCCTTTATTCAGATGCTGGTGTCATCCAGCCCATTTTTTTACAGCCGCCGGGTGTAACGCCAGACGTTTCGTATCTTCCTGTTTTAACAAACTCGCCTTTTTCACACATCTTCTTAGCTTCTTCAATAGCATCATCAACAAGGTTCAAAGCATGGCCTCCGCCACTATCAGAAAGTACGTTGTATATTCTTCCATATGCACCCAAGTAGCCACCCTTAACTGGATAGAGGGGCCAGTATGTAAGACCACTGACTTCTTGTGCTCTGTATGGGCTCCATTGATCTTTCTCAACTCCCATGCGACCTTGATATGAAATCATGATATTATTCTTACGAAATGCTCTATCCCACGCGGCACTAGGGATTGCAAAATCTTTACTTGGATCACCTTTACGACTCATGTCTTCAACTTCAGATAAAACTGTTTCAAGTTCTTCTTTGATAATTTGCTTGAGATGTGATTTGTTGATCTTCATAATTAATCTCTTTTAACATCAGAAGGCTTGGGAGCATCAAAATTAATTTTGCCAGTACCCAGCGCTTGATTGACCGCATCTTGCGATACCCCAGAATCACCGGCTTGTGGCATACTTTTCTCTCTTGAAAATTTACCAGCAGCTTTCTTGATAACAGAAAGATTACCAGCAATATACTTAGCTGCTAATTGCTTGTCAGGTTTTGCAATCTTTTGAGCTTGAACAAGAAGCTGTAATACTTCATCTGTAACATTCTTAAGAACAAAGTTTGCAACTTGTTGTTCGTTCGCTTGCATCAAATTTTCGCCTTCGAAAGGCTTTGTTACAACTTTATCTGCCATAGCAGCTATGGCGAACTGCATAGTTTTAAGTGCTTCCTCTTCATTGTCAATTGCCGGCCCTGTAAGATTATCAATCTTAACTTCGCCCGTTGGGTTTACCATCATGATCTGAGACCATCGATGATGACCGTCTAAAACATATTTACCATTATAAACAAGAATAGGTACTGGTCCTGACTTAGAACTCATAACAATAGGAGTGCCGTTCAAACCGAGGGCGGTCTTGGTGGCGTCATATTTATTTTGTACTTGATCAGCTAAGCTATTACCAAAACCAATTTCAGCTTGAGTTGCTGTTAAACTAGCTGCTTTGACTACGGCCGGTTTAACAGTAGCCTGCTCATCGTTTGGGTTACCGTCAGTTTGTCCTGCCACAGCTAGTGCATCAAAATTAGGATCAGCTGCATACTTTTTAAGTACTGCTACATAAGTTGCCAAGGGGGTATTTGGATCATTAAGTCGGTAAACGGCTCCTTTATCAAGTTCTTGTAACTCTTTTTCTTCTCTCAAAAACTTACGCCAGCCTTCCATTAAAAGTTTCATTTTACTCGTCTCCATCATGTGGATAAAGCTCTTGTAAAGCTTCTTTGACTATATCTTTAATTTGACTCTCTGAGTAGCCGCGGAAACCACCATACCCACCTTCACCGGGAGTGTATCCAGATCTGCCGCTTCCACTGCTGGAACCGCCGCGACAATCAGGTTCGCCTAGGGCGCTTTTGCCGTGATAATTATAACCGCGTGGGCAAGGGGCGCATCGGCCATCACGGAAAAAATAATACTCACCGTTAAATTTATCATTTAACGCACCACACTTGCGCTCTTCTTCATCGTCACCAGAATCAGCACTCGGCTCGTCATCGACATATTGGGGAGTATATCCAGAACTTCCATCCTTCGGAGTTGAATCTTTATCACCAAACAGCTTAGCAAGCCAACTTGGCGCTTCCTCAAGAGTTTCTTCTACTTCTTCTCTAATAATTTGCTTAAGTTGCGACTTGGTAATTTTCATGTTGTAATCTCCTATTGATTTACCCTAGCGTATCCCGATTTCTTTTCTATTACTATTTGCATATCAACACAATCTTTGAGCGAATCAAGGTGTGAGATCAACAAAACGTTCTTGAAATACACTTTAATTAGTTCTAATATACGAATAAAACCCTCCATATTTTCTTCGTCCAGTGCTGTGCCGGGTTCATCAAGGATGAACAAGTCAGATTTAGGCAACGATGAGACGGAAAGCAATGCCAAGCGAATAGCCATAGCCGCCATCGTTTTTTCTGCACCAGAAGCCATTTCAATAGGTCGTTCGTCATAACTTGGATGTTTAATAAAAATATCAAACTTATTGCCAGAACTGTCAAAGAAAATTTCAAAATCAACAATATTAGCAAGAACCTTAGCGACTTCTTGATTGATTACTGGCATCTTTTTCTTAATTATGTCATAAGCAATACCGTTAGAATGCATGCATCGCATAAACAAATCATAGGCTGCAAACTCGCCTTGTAGCTTGATAAATTCTTTTTGTTGAGAGATGGTGTCTTCTAATTGCTGTTCATATGAGCCAACCTTTTTATACAGTTCCAAAACTTTAATTTTATCAAACTCAATAGTTTCAGTAATTTTCTTAATATCATTTTCATATTTTGATTTATCGTTTAATAATTTTTCAAGATTTTCAATAGCCTCTTTGTTTTGTTCATATGCCATTTTTTGATCATTAAGTTCTAAAACAGAATTGTTAATTCTTTCCAAGGCGATATTGTTTCGTTCAATACCCATTTTCAGATCTTTAACTAAAATTTCAGTTTCTTGTTTTTTAGTATTTAACGTTTTGTATTTTTCAATATGATCAGCAACTAGCTCAGGTGCGAGCATAGAAAGAGCGGATTCTAGTTCCTTTACTTCATTCCTGAATTCTGGAATTGTGGCCACTGCAACGTGTGCATCTTTTATAAACTTACATGTGGGGTAAGTTGAGCCACAGGGAATACCATCCAACAATTTCTCTTTACTAACAGCAGAATCAATCATCGATGTAAACTCAGCTAAACGAGTATTGGTTTCGTGAATCTCTGTTTGTTTTTCTAACAAAGCATTGTAATCAAGTTGTCCCATTAGAGTGTTAATCTTATCGAGTCTACTTTTTTCATTACTAAGAATATTTGCATCTTCAATTATCTTATTAGACAAGAGACTAATTTGTTTTTGATTTTTTTCAAGCGTACGATACACATCAAAGATGTTAATTGCCTTTGCAGGAATATCAGAAATTTTTCTGTCTATCTCGTTTAGTTTTTCTTTGTTGATCTCAAGCGTATTCTTGTAATTTTCTATTTTCTTTTCATGCTTCAAGACTTTCTTTTTACAATTTTCTAATTTTATTTCAGCATCTTCAATTTCAACATTGTAATCCTTATCCTCAAGCTTCTTGAGATATGCTCTTGCTTCTATCGATTCTTCTTTTGCAAGCCTAAACTTCTTATCAAAAATCTCAAGGTCTAAAAACTTAGCAATTATCTCCTTTCTCTTGGTTGAGCCTTCGTCAATAAAAGCTAATGAACCATGCTGAGATGCCAGAGATGAGACGCTAAAATCTTCTATTGTACCGAAATGCTTTCGAATATTAGCATCGGTATTATTTCTTGTCAGGCCATTCAACGATGTAATCTCATCAGTGACTGGGTTGTAGACTTCAAAATTTAGATCAGTCTTAGCTTCTAGAGTTTCTTCACCCTTTAACCTCTTAATATATTTCTTAGCGGTTCTCTCTACAGTATACACCAAGTCATTGATTTGGATTGTAACCTTGCCGTGACAATCATCTCTGTTTTGATTAATAACATTTAAATTTTTTCTTTCATTTTTAGATGTTGTGTTGAACAAGGTCCACAGAATGCCATCTACAATACTGCTTTTACCGCTAAAGTTTTTACCAAAAACACCAACAATGCCGCCAAGCTTATCAAAGCTCACATTATTGTCATCACCATAATTAAAAAGATTGTCAAATTCAAAATTTACTAGCTTCCAATTAATATTTCTTGATATATCCTCATCTTTCTCAATTATAGTATTGTATTTTTTATTTAGATTATATACATTCTCTAGTATTTCATCAGAAGCTTGATAATCCTTAAGATATTCACTAATCAGTTCTTCTTGAACCTTGATATCTCGTAAGTTTTCAGATTGTAGCCCATCGGTAATAGCCTCAACCGATCCGCGTTCACCAGATGCTCTGTTTAAAAATGATATACTTTCAGGCTTAAATCTGTGCTTTGCTATATCAACTGCTCTCTTCATTACATTAAGAGGCAAATTATTATTGCTTACGATCCTAAGACGAGCGCCTGAAGCAATCGAGGTGTTCTTTGGCATCCGACCTTTCTTGGTAAGCTCAATTGTTATAAAGGGCTTAGGATTTTTAAACACAATTGGTTCTATATCCCAGTCATCTTTAGAGTTAATTTCCCAAATTAGAATACCCTTGTCATTTGTTTCACCATGATTTTGTTGCACAGTGGAACCAGCATACCAAACACGGCCGTGTTCATCAAGGAACTGTCGTCTATGTATATCACCAAGCATGGCAAAATCATGATCATCAAATATAGAAATTGAATCTTCGCCATGAGCCATGGTCCAATTTGTGTCAGTCTTACAGTTAGAGATAGAGCCATGGTACAATGCAATATTAATCTTGCTATCATCCGTTGGTTTAATCCAATTGGCTCTATCAAAAACTGATAGGACGTTTAAGCAAAACTTATGATCAATGTGTGTTTCGCCTGAGTTTTTTAACAGATGCAAATCATCAAGTGCAAGCGCTTCTACAATAGGTGTAAGCGCGTCTTGACGACTGCTATTCTTAAGGTTGCCATCATGGTTTCCAAGAATAATATATGTAGGTGCGATGGTCGCAAGATTGCGAAAGAAGTCAGAACACATTTCAACAAACTCAGGTGATATTTGAGTTTTTGTGTGTGCGATGTCTCCGCAATGAATAATATAGTCTACCTCTTGTTTTCGCAGTTCATCATACAATTGATCGAAAACAATACGGTATTCGTAGTGATACTTTAAATTTTTGATGTGAGTATCCGCTATGTGAGCAAATTTCACATTCCCTCCATGTGTTATTACTCTGGTAATTCAACACTCATAAGCGCGTCAATATTCTCATTGTTAAGCATATTGTCATCAAGATTTACTACATTATTACCAGAAAATGAAACAGATGTAACAAACCCAAGAGTGAAACCAAAAATAATTGCCATTACATACTTCATAAGTGCCTCCGTATTAATACTATAACATTATAGGATACACGTGTCAAGCATTTTTATTGCGATCTGCCAACACTGTATAAAGTTTCGTACATAAACTTATCAAAATCAGCATCACTTTTTACATTTGGCAATTGATCATAAATTTCATTTTTTTCTTCTGGTGACGCAGTTTCTAGTGCGTCGTATAAATCAAACATTTTACTTTCGACTGCATCAGCATAAACCGTATACGCGACCGTCCAATCTGGAGGCAATAAGTTTGAGCCATCATCAGCTTTTTTAAAATTAGCATCCTTGCCTGAACCACCTGACCACTTGCCAACATCTCCAAATACCATTTTTTTAAGTAACGGCAATTCAACAGATGGATTTGATTCAACCTTTTGATTCCAATAATTATAATAATCGTCAGCATGCATTCCAGAAAGTGGCAAAATACTGTCGTCAGTAATAGAGTCTGCTGGTATATGTGAATACTTAAAAATTTGGAATTGACTTGTTACCGGTGCACGGGGTGTATCAATATTGTCATATTGTGACCAACTCTTCTCCATTTTTTCAGCGTTGCTTAAGCCGGCGAATTCACCTTCTAAATCATTCCATGCTGTACCGTATATGTCAGAAGGCACCAAAGTATCATCTACCAATTCAGTTTGATCAAACTCAGTAGGAGTTGATGTATCGGTATCTGGTGTCGACATATATAATCCAGCGCCAACACCGCCAACCAAGCCACTAATAACGGCCAATGGAACACCTAAATATTTAGCAACCTTTACAACCGCATCTGCACCGCCACCAAGTTTTTCAACAGCAGCTCGTATGCGCTTCTTTTGATCATCATCAAGAAAATCGTCGACAATGCCGCGCTTTTGTTCGTCTTCATGTGAAGCTTCCTTAATTTCTTTTTTATCTGTAATGCTTAGAATTGCTGACATCACATCATCTTTAATTGGACGTGTCTCGTCATTAGTAGGTGGTTTTAATTTACCTGAAGCTTCACCAAGCATCATTTTATTGAATTCTTCAGTAGCAATTCTTTTTATAATTTTGTTATTTATCTCTTCACGAATAATTTGTTTTAATCTATGATTTGAAATTAACATCACTATACCGCCGACAATAAATCTAGCAATAAATAGTTGTCACGATCAATAAACGACGCTTTGTTTTTCCTTTCATTGAAAACATCTTTGGACATTGAGCCTACGTCTTCATACCCTGAAATATCAATTTTGTAAAGTTCAATATCATATCGCAGCAACATTTGAATGATCCTTCTTTCTTTGTCTGCGGCATCGGGGTCGAGCGCGATATAGATTGGGGTGTCGTTCCGTACAATCTTTCGTAATAGTTCGGACCCTGACCGTAGGGTTGAACCCAGTATAGGAACAGCATTTCCGGCGACCAGTGCATCAAAAACTCCTTCGACCAATATTAGGTCTTTATTCCAGTCAATATATAGTTCATTGAATACTATGTCTTTAGACGCTCTTGGATTTTTATACTTATAAGAGTCGCCATTATAAGATCTAGCAATAAAGTAGCTACAATCGCCATCTTGGTCAAATGACGGTATAATAATTCTGTTACGATATTCTCCACTGAAGCAGTAACCAATCTTCCATTTGATAATATCAGCTTCTGTCAGTCCTCGTTTTTGTAAGTATTTGACGGCGTATGTGGCGGTTGCTGGTACGTTCTTTGAGCAGAGGCTTGTGAATTCCTCTGGTAGTTGTACTTTTTCACGCCTCTCTTCGCACTGATCTTCCATAAAGAGGTCAGAAAATCTTTGAAGATCTGTCCTGTTTGTAACTTCGTCCCATTTCTGTAGTTGTACATACGTACCATAACGTCGAATAGCGCGCCTAATATTACGACCGCGATAATCGCAAACCCAACATTTATAAGCACCTTTATCCAGATTAACAGAGAATTTACGCTTGTGATGACCGCACGCCGGACACGTGAAAAGAAGTTCTGATCCTTTGTCGATGTAGTTTCCAAACGTTTCATGTAAAATCTTTTTAGCTTCTTTCTTATTCATACGTCCCTATAATATAATGATAAGAAGTTTTTGTCAAGTAAAAACCCCGCCGAAGCGGGGCTTTAATTAAGATTGGAGCGCTTCAATAATTTGCGCTTTGGTAGACTTTGTATTAACTGGTAGGCCACGCGACTTTGCAACCTCAAGAAGTTCAGCCTTCTTCATTTTTGCATTCCAATTAGCCATGGTAATATTAGACGTTTGGGCGCCCTCAATATTCATAACTTGAATTTCAAATGTTAGTTGCTCGCCTGCTAAGGGGTGATTGAGGTCTAAGATAACAACGTCATCTTGAACTTCATGAATTTTAGCTAAAAAGGAGTTGCCATCGGCACTATTGCCTTGAACCACTTCTCCAATAACAAATTCAAAATCAGGCCCAAAAGCATCCTTAGCAGCAGGCCTCAAGGCATCTGGCAATCTTGGACCATAGCCTTCTTCAGGGGTAAGGGTGACTGTTTTTGTTTCACCCTCGATCATGCCAATAACAGCATTATCAAAACCGGGAATCATCATTCCTGAACCAACTTGAAATCTCAGCGTTTGACCGCGGATACGTGAGTTATCAAATTCGGTACCATCTAATAATGTTCCCTTATAGTGGACACTAACTGTGTGTCCCGTTTCTACTTTCATTTTTATCTCCTAGGTTGATGAAAGAACATCATGTATAAAATAACACATAACGTTAAAGGTGTCAAGAATATTCTGTAAGGTAACCTGCTTTTGCAATAATAATAGCGTCAGCACGATCATATGATTCGGGCTTAGGGTTACCATGTTTAGTGTATTCAATTTTAAAAGCAGGCTCAGTATTGAGTAAATGTTCTAAAACAACTTGCTTCGCTTTTTGTCCACGTGGGACTTTAATGCCTGTTAATTTTCTAGCTGATGTAGCACCTATAAATTTTGGTTTTATTTCGAATAGTTCAAAAACATTCCAAGATACAATACCGTTAAATTTTTGAAGTGCTGCCATAGTTTTAGCTGATGAACCGCCAGAATTAAAAAATGTAAAAGGTTGCTCAATATAAATGTGTTCAATTGGAAACTGAGAGCTGCCTATTCTCATTGAACTGTCGTTATCGCACTGATACATCTCATAAAGATCGAGCAACTTTTCTTTTATTGCAATTGCTTTATCAAACACATCTTTAAATTTTCTTAAATCAACAGAATCATAAAAGACTATTTGCTCATCAGCCACAATAGCAAAGCCTGTAATGCTAGTGCTTACATCAATTCCTAAAACCATTTTACACTCTATATTTTCGCCAATTATATTTTGGTCTGTTTTCTAAGTAGTTTTTTTCAAACATGTGCTCATATGCCTCTTGTTCAAATCTAATATTAAAATAAGCCTTTTCTTTATTTTTATATTTTATAAAACCTCTTAAATAATCCCAACCATATAATATATAAAATAATAACACAAATAATTCTTTTTGTTGAAAAATATGTATTGTTTCATGCCGTAAAACGTCTTCAGACATTTCGTCTCTTGAGATAATAAATGGATATAAAGTAATAGCACCAACATCTATAATCCATGATATTGCTTTTGTAAACTTTGGTGCTACTATTACTATTGGTTTTATCATATATCTATCTTTAACTTAAATGCAAAATCTTGCGCTTCTTCTTTCAAAATAGGATTGGCAAGAGTAGCCAAGCCAATTAAATTTTTATTTTCATCATATATACCGATTCTTGATATATAAACTTGTCGTTTAAAATCTGCATTATGATCCGGATAGCTTGATGAAACAGTATTAGCAATAAGCTTATTTGGATTTTCTTGAAAAATCGTAGACGATGAAATTTCTATTTTTCGTTGTCCGTGCTTTATAAACGTTGGATTATTTGAATAATTGACTTCACCGCGCTTAGCATGAGCAAACATCGTTACAATTTGAGTATCAGTTTGACCTCTAAATGACATGTTAAATGATGCTGATACAAAATCAGCGCCGGCTGTTGTTTGATTTACTCCATCAAGAGTCCCGGCGCCGAAATAAATCCATCTTGGTCTATCGCTTGACGCATCGCTTTTTATTGGTATACTTGGTGCACCATCACCCAAAGTCCACGAACCTGTTAAAAGTACAAATCCTTCATCGTACATCACAACACCAGCAACAGAACCGGAGCCAACACTACCATAAGGGCCAATTTGTATTAATTCGCCATTTTGTTTTAAATCTCTTAACTCGCCCACCACTGAACCGGTAAACAACCATTTCAAAGAAACAGAGCCGGGCTTAATTTTTGTACCATAAAAGATTGAAGGTATTGAAATAAGGTTTATAGTCTGATTATCTTTATTCCAATCCCAGTAATCACCAGCAAGAGTTGTGGCCCCAGCAGATCCTGTGTCACCACCAGCATCCTCAATTAAAAAATGTCTACTTTTAGTTGCACCATAAAAATTTAATCTATTTTTTAAAGCAAAATAAAATGGGTGTAAAGGTTTGCCGGTTGATGTTCTTTCGCCCGTATTGTCATTTACAACGGTGTCTCGGGCGCCCGCATTAGCCATATAATATCTGTGTATCGATGCAGACATTGGATAACTACTTGTTATAATGTCACCATATACAAATTCATTACTGTAACTTGTTGGAGACGCTGTGCGAAAGCTAGCCCTAGCAGATTGTTTAGTTATAAAAGGGTATATACATTTTGAATCAGATGGCCGGCCGGGGATTGTGCCTCTATCAATAACCCTATCAATGTTATATTCATAAAGACTAATGTGCCCTTCTGGAACATTATAAACATCGTTTGAAATAGCACCAGACTGCTCTGGAATATTGTTATAAAATACGCGACTATCGAATATCAAGAAATCAACCCGCGGATGAGTCCTCATGGTGTTGATTATGATATCTTTGTCCGAAAACTTCTTGAGGGACATATTACCCCCTTAGTAATCCAGCCTAACTCGGAGAGTTAATTCGTTTGTTGGATCTTTACGCAGTGGCTCAGAAAGTTTAGCAGTTGCCATCAATTCACCAGCAGTATTGTAAAGTCCAATAGTTGTGATGTAGGTAATAGGAGTATCAGCGGGGACATTTTTAACAACTATAGCACCACCAGACACATATGTTGGATTAGTACTATAATTGAATTTATTCCAAGGCACCCTGCAGAAGTAAATTTTAGAATTAATCTCAGTGGTATTGTTGAATGCGATGTTAGTAATTCTGTGACGTAGTGCGTTACAGGCACCTGAGATTGATGAACCAGTCAAAACCCCCAGCATCGACTTGCAACTTTCGCCCAAATCGCCACGTTGTCGTGAGAAGTCTTGGCCTGCGCCCTCTGGATGGTCCTCAAACGCCTCGCCGGCGGATGCAGTGGCTTGAAACAATGAAGATGTAAGAACAGCAATGCCGGCTTGGTAGAAAATGCAGCCAAAAGCGGGAGAATTCGCAAGGTCGGCCGATGGAGCTGAGGCAGTGTATAATAATCCATAATCTCCACCGACAACTGTTCTATAACCGCTATCTGCTGTAGCGTCGTGATCTGCCAAAGTTAAAACTTCGCCGGCGATCGCAGCATCTTCCCAAGAACCGGTAGCTAATGTTATACTAAACGATCCTTTCTTAATCTGATCTTTTGTCAAAAGTCTAGAGAAGTTGATAAAGAAGGTTGAGAGCATTTGATTGTTATTATCAGAAAGATCAAAATCTGACTCAAACCTTTCTACGAACTCGCCAGAATCTTTACTATAACCCAAAAGCACTTGAGCCATTGAGTTGTACATGTTAATTTTCTTAGCGTTTTGAATACTCGTAGAGCTTGATAACACAGAACCTTCGTCATATCCTACCGCTATATCAAATATATGATTTGCAGATGAACTTAAGTAGGGATAATCGTATACAGATTGAAATTGTCCATGGCTAAAGTTTTTAATATTTTCTTCAACATAAGAGCCCGTGGCAAACTTATAAATTGAGCTAGTCATGGGAATCGCTTCGTGTAAAAGCGTTTTTGTTGAAATGATATCGTTACTAGCATTAAACGGTTGATATTGATTAGGCATTATGTTTCTCCATTATTAAACTACCTTTCTTACTACTCTAACTGGCACATGTGCAGTTACACCTGAAGATTTTCCTACGACATACACAGTTGTGTCAACATAATCATATGTGTTACCGTCCCCAAATAGATCTTGTCCGGTTTTACCATATTTAGCATAATCCGCAGAACTTTGTTTGAGATTGCTATTAGGCTCAAGTGTAAAAGCTACCATTTGTCCTGAAGGGCCATTAATAGCTGAATAAGAAGTAGCTGTGGTGCCATCGGTTGTGGCGCGGACTCTGGTCCTGTGGCCGCTAATTGTGGCTTTGGCATAATTAGCCATTCCAAGATCACTTGATATATTAGCGTCGATGGCGTTGAGTCCACTAATGGCTGTCTCAACGGTGCCGTCAGTTTTTATGTCCCAAACTATATTACTAATACCTACAACTTTAGTGAGAATATTCGTGTCAATATGAACATCAAAATTGCCATCAGCTAAGCCTTTGGCAATTATCTTATCACGTTCATTTGTTAAATCCGCTGTCCTAGGTGGGAAACCACCGGGGGAATCTATACCAGTTTCAAGCAATATTACATTGGCATTGTCATCAGAAGAATAATAAAAGGTACCGTTTCCTGTTCCATAATCAGTATCAAATGCAGAAACTAATGCCGTCGACGTATCAGTATTTGCAGACATATAGTATACACTGCCACTCGCTCTTAAAATTTGCTTGCCATCGGCTACACCTACTGTTTTTGGATTTCCCCAAATTTTTATATTTGGCATATAAAGGAGATTTAAATTACCACCAAAACTAACAAGACCATAATTTATATTAGCGTTCGAAGAAGCAAAAGCTTCAAGAACAGGAGTCTGTAAAATTTCTAAGTCATAATAAGCAGAACCTGATGGGTGGTTTTTGTTATAAATTCTATAATCAATCTCATCATCCCCAAGCGCAAATTGTGTAATTCTAAAATTACCCTCTGCCATCCTTTTTCGACCTAAATCTGTTAAAACGGCGTCAAGTATAATATCGCCGCTGTTATCTAAAAAAGCCATTTATTTTCCTCTCTCCTGATAAATAGTAGCCAAAATTGTTTATGACCTTGACAAGTTATAAGTAATGTTCAAATCGATTTTTTTGCCAGTCTTCTTAGAAGTAAATCTAAATTTAAAAGTTTTACCCCATAATGAATCAACATTCACTTCAGCTTTGGCTGGATCATCTAGGCCAATTTGCAAAAATTCTTTTTGAGAAAAAGCTGATTTAGTGTAATCGACATTATCATCATTGAACATAACATGTTGAAGGTTAGGCACGATGTTAAGTAGTTTCTTAAAGTTTTTGGATGTTTTTTTCTCTTTGTTGGGATTTAAATCTTTTTCAAAAATAGTATTATACCTTGGATAAAAATAACCACCATCATTAACAAGCTCAATAGCATATATTGGACTAAAATAACCCGGCTCACGTCTTTCATTTAAAAATCTAACAGTATAGTAATAAGTTAAATTTGTCTGTATTGTATCACGAATAATACAATTATTGTAGACTGGATTGTTTTTTAATGTCCACCAAGTTTCTGATACCGGCAAAGGAATACCATCTTCATCAGCAGGTAAATAATCTTGTTCAATTAGCAAATCTGATATATGAACCCTATGATTTTCAAAATCCTCATAACTGGTTGGTCTTTTGTCAACTCTATAGACTTCAACATATCTAGCGTTTGATATTGATTCTTTTTGTAGCAGCTCATTTTCAAAAATTGAATTAGCGTCCAAATAATTTCTTTTTAAATCTTGCTCCATTGTGGTCAACGCTGGTGGGTACTTTGATTTTTCAAAAGCAGAATAGTGAATATCTAAACCAATTCTTTGGGAGTTATCTTTTATTTGAAAGGGGATTACGGAGGGACGATTAACAGGATGATCTAAAACTCTAACAGTATTTGTAGCAATTGGTATTTCTATAAGCATAGGCGATGGCTGAATAGTTACATTAAAATCAGCTAAAAATTTATACCTTGCACTTGCTATTTGTGCTTGGCTAGCAAATTCATTATTCAAATCTCTTTCAACAAAAGTATTATCGTCGACTAGTCTATCTCTAGCTTCACCAGTATAAGGATCGTAAAATTCGAGACAACTAATATCTTCAAGATCTTCCGGTCTTGTTATGTCAGCAATTTTTCTAGTAACTCTTAAATCACTAGTTTGATAACGGTATCCGTTAACAAGTACATAGGCAAATATTTTGTATGTGTATACCTCGCCATATTTTACTTGGGTATCAATAAAATCATTCTTTAAATCATCACCATTAAAAATAAAAAAGTTTTGTATTGTTTCTTGTGTATTAGAATCACCAATAGGTTCCCCACCAATTTTTTCAATTCTGAATGCTAATGTTTCTTTATCTTTTTCTACTGTGCTAGACTTTCCAAATGGCGCTTTTATTTTTTCTAAAAATGCATCACGCTCAATAATATCAAGCATTTTGACAATAGCTTTAGTCGCACCAATTGTATTTAAGTGCCTATAGTCCCCTGATTTGTCATATAACGCTCTTCTTGAGGTATCATATGGATTGCCAATACAATGAAAATCATTTGAGTTACTTGTGTAATTTGTTCTCATTTCAGTCAAAAAATCAAGCATAGGCATCAATCTAACAGTGCCTTGATATAGCTCGTTAGTTTCAAGATTTTGTTTTAAGTGGCCTGTTTCTTGAATATTAAATGTGGCCTCAGAAGGTTTTGATTCTAGTGAATTATCAACAAATATATCTTTCAAAGTTAACAAAAATTTACCTGTGACGTCGCTTTTTTGCATAACCTCGGTCATTTCGCCAGTACTGGCAAGAGGCCGTGATATTCTTGTGTAATAAGGTAAGCCTTTTCTATTATTAAAAAGTTCTTCGTATTCGTTACCTAAACATTTGTGATCAAATAAAAGATTTTTGAATTTCATATTTGTAAATTCATTTGTGTCGGGCCCAGTGTTGTAATAAGGATAATAGTATTCAAAGTATTTTTTAGTTTTTGGAGTCTCGGAAGGCCACGACATGTCTTCACCAATTGCTGCAGCATCATCAAAATCTTTGTTTGTCACAAAAAAATCATGATATTGATTATAATCAAACTTTCCATCTCTTGTGACAAAATTAACAAGTTGATTACCATGTAAAGAGTTGCTAAATTTTTCTATGGGTGTTGTAATATCTGGTGCAATGGCACTTCTTAATTCATCAGTTCGACTAAAAGTTTGCAGAACATATCCATTAGGTATTTGTAAAATATTAGACTTTGAAAAATTTGAATCCTCATAATTCTTGTAATAGTAATTGTAATCATATGTTATATCAATGGTATCAAATGCGTCAATCATGTCAGGATTATGCTGCTTGACTACTTTAGGCAAGTATGGTAGCGTATACGTAAAAATATGATCAGTAAATTCATCTGTTGAATATATGCCATCATATTCCTGATCGCGATACGCGCCGCCAATAAAATAATTTTTCCAATGTAAGTCACTATAGACTGTTTCATTATCACCATACACTCTTATAGGATATTTTAAAATTGGTACTGGACTTTCGGAAGAATATTTAACATCTCCTACTATACCACCAAAAGTAGGAAATTCTGTTCTGAAATCGATGTAGTCGTTAATTGTGTCAGAATAAGTTTCTGTTTCTCCTGCCGCAGTTGTGGTGGCAGAAATTGGTTTAAACTCAGAAATGTATTTTGTTTGTCCCGTTTGTTGATCTGTTTCTTCAATATAACCTGATGCCAGTGCTGTTCTTAAAGGATCTCCAGAACCCGACAATAGGCCAGAGTCAAAATATTTTAAATTTCTAGAATAGTAGCTCATTAGTATCCTCCACCGCCAGTTGAACCACCGCCAGTTGATGGTAATGCACCGACCGGTCGGTCTAAAGTAAATGTTGAATCATATTCTACATCAATTGGGCCTGTGCTGGCCATCGCTGTTGTAAGTTCAGATTCACCAAGCGAGGAAAGCATGATACCTTCCCCAACTGCAAAACCAAATGCGCTTGGCGCGGCTGGGCTTGTCATACCTTCTACTTCTGCATATTCAGAAGCATAATAACTCTCTGGGCTAAATGGTGTGGAAGCAATATTATATGCGTCCACTTCTGCGGATGATATAGCATCAGCTAACGTTGGAGGTGCAAAGCTGTGTGGCGTTAAAGGTGGCATCGTAATTGTTTTAAACGTATAAACGCTTTGTAAAAACGTTGAGGCAAGATATCGTGCGGTACCCATATAAATATTATTTAACATATCACCTAAACTGAATGCATCATAACCATACAAATATTTCAATCGTCTAGCTTCTAACTCTCCATATTGTACTTGATATTCTGATTCGCGTGCAATATTACTACTAGCATATTGTTCAATAAGAAAAGATTCAGCATATTGGTCAAAAGGTTTTATCACGTAGTCAGCCACAATTTCAGCAGCAGTGTCAGCATCTACCGAAGCAGGGTCTGTGCCGGCACCAAGATTTTCATAAAAACTAGTTATCTGTATTTGTGCTCTACTAGTCAACCGATCTCCACCACCGGTAATAGTTATACCTTGGGGGCGGCCGGCGTAGCCAATATCTAACAATTTAAGTGTGGCCGATTCCCATGGCACTTTGATTACTTCAGTACGATGATCTGCATGTGCCGGAAAATGCATAGCTCCTAGTATTAGCTCTCGGTGTGATATTAAGCCATAGTTAAAATCAACTGCAGGGTCATCAACACCGCCATACAAATCTATAGCACGTTGTTCATATTCTTGTACAACTTGGTTTTTATCTTTGCCGGTTCTACTAATTTCAATCTCACTCAGCATTTTATAAAAAGTATTTAAGAGTCCAACACGATTTTGGGCTGTTGTATCATCTGTAAACGATTCATAAAAATTCCTAGAAAATGCATAATCGTAGGCTATAACCTGCTGTGGAACACAAAACGACACACCATCATACGACATAATTCTTTGACGACGATAACCAGATTCTGAACATTTCCAAAACTCACCGAGCGGATCTTCGCCATTGGTATTAAAATTTTGTACAGAAATATATGGACCGCCGGTACCACCAATAGAATAATAAGTAAACACCCATTGAGTTGCGTTGCCAAATTGATATACAGAGTTGAGGGTAGTTCCAATCAAAATTGAATCGTTGGAGCTTTCATCAAACAAAGTTAGTAAGGTTGCGGCTGTTGGCAAAAAACCTAAGCGCGGGACGTCAGGAGGCATTGCTGTCTTGGGTTTTTCATCAGCATAAAAAGCTAAAGCCATATTAGCTACAGTGCGTATGTTTGTTGCTGCTATATCAATACCAGTCTTATCTATATTAGCCCAAGCTGCTCCGCTCTCATCCCAAGCAGTCGCGCGAAAATCTTGCCTTGAGCCTTCGACCCTCGGGGGTGCAGGCTCATTAAAATCTCTGTTTGCTGAAGTTAATTCTTCAAAATCTGTTCCGCGATCTGGTCTTGGCATTTAAATTATTGTCCTTTCCCCATTGCTTTTTTAAAGTGGGGTTCCATTAATCTATTTGAAATCCTCGATTGTTGTTTTACAAGTTGACGAACAAGACCTGACATATTTCTCTTCTGTAAAGTATCGGATAAGATTTCTGCATTTTTTGCCTGATTTCGCGTAGCAAATTCATCTGGTTTAAAAAATGATCCATTCTCATCAAAAGGCGCAATTTGATCAGCTGTAACGTATCTATTTATACCCCTTTTTAAAATTTTACTTTTTCTATCAATAATTTTAGCATTTGGTATTTGAGTTTCATCAGTTTCAATTTTCAAAAGTGAAAAATCTGCCTTAGCATTGACGGCAGTATTATCTTCAGAACGTGGACTTGGCTGAGTTGGAATTTCAGTAACAACACCAATACCCAAAGCAGCTAAAACAGATATTGAATCCAATACAACACCAGTATTTTCATTTGATTCTAGAATGTAATTTTGCTGCTGCATTTTTAATCTTATTTCTTTTATATCTTGCGCTCTTCTATTGGCGCCAGTTCCTTTTTTACAACGAGAACATGATATTCTTCTTTTACCGGTTGAGGTTAGCGGAGCTGGTGAAAGTTGTTTAGTAATTAAAGTTTTTGCTTTTATTTGTCTAGCCATTATGTAATTCCTTTACAGTAAATAGTGCAGTTAACATATCTCATGTTTTTGTTGTATTAGTCGTCGTAATTATTCCTTGCCAGATCAAGGAGTACTCCCTCGCCAAATAATCTTTCAGATACATATGTTGATTCGAAGTCGGTCGACCATGGAGCCGATTCTTTAACAGTTCCGGCTTCATAATCACTTAGCCATTGTTGATAATTTTTATAATTATAAAGATCTTCATAACCGGGAATTCTACGCAAGTAATAAAACTCAGGATCTGAGGGGCCGGTCCCGGTGTGAGCGATTCCGTACAAAATTTGATGTCTGATATCATCATTGTATTCATTCGCATTCCAAG